>Ga0307373_10000593_pt1 | contig 69732 bp, 51 predicted proteins | sample OX2MG_FD_202534 | JGI IMG/M metagenome (GOLD analysis project Ga0307373, IMG submission 202534) | Soil microbial communities from Risofladan, Vaasa, Finland - OX-2 | ecosystem: Environmental > Terrestrial > Soil > Coastal area > Acid sulfate soil | place: Finland: Risofladan, Vaasa | collected... | reverse complement strand
GTGGCCGTGGTCAAGTTACGCAGATTACGCCGGGCCGGAGGGAGAATCGCTGCGGCGGCAACAGATTCTCCGCACCGACCGCGTTGGGTTGCCAGCCGATGAGAAGGCAAGGATTTGAAACAGATGCAAAGATCCGCAGAGTTAAGAAACAACTCTGCGCCAGCCTGGTGTGCCGAGCATGTTCGACAGCTTGGAGGTGAAAGTCCTCTACCCAACCGGATGGAGGTGAAGGGTTAGCGAAGCGCAAGGGCGTCGCCGCGAGGCGGGGTCTGAAGGAAGCGTGGAGCAAAGGTGCGAGCCGATGGACAAAAACCGAATAGGAGGCGTGAGCGTTGGGCGAGCGGGCCAGTGATCGCGAAGCCCCGATCCATCAAGGGCGCAAAACGTAGATTCGGCGGCGCTGCACGGAAGGCGGTCGAACTTACCTCGGGAGATCTGTCGCAGGTCACGGAGACGTGACTGAGGGCGCCGCAAGGCGTTCTGACCCCGCGGCAGAAGTCAGCAGAGGGCATAGTAGTCGCGCCAGCGACGAAGGCCCGAACCGTGATGGTGAGCAGGAGGGCGTTCGAGCGGCTCTGGAAGCGGTGCGCCAGGCATTGCCCTTTCCCTTGCGCGGCATCGATTCGGACAACGGTTCGGAGTTTATTAATGACCATCTCTTTCGTTATTGCGACTCGCGCGCCATCCAGTTCACGCGCGGGCGGCCTTACAAGAAAGACGACAACGCGCACATCGAGCAGAAGAATTGGACGCATGTGCGACGGCTGCTGGGCTACCTGCGTTACGACACCGAGGCGTCACGCGAAGCGATCAACGAACTCTACCGCCATGAGCTGTGCCTGTTTCAGAATCTGTTCATGCCTTCGGTGAAGCTTCAGAAGAAGGAGCGGGTCGGCTCTCGTCTGCGGCGGCATTACGAAGCGCCCGAGACCCCGTTCCGGCGGGTGTGCGCTTCGCCCGTCGCCGACCCGGAGCGCCTTGCTGAACTCCGACGCCAGCGCGAGACGCTCGACCCATTTCAACTCTCCGAAGCCATTCAGGTCAAGCTGGAGAAGATTTTCCGACTCAGCACGGAAGCGGCCCGAAGCCACGAAACCGCTTCGGCTGCTTCCCGGGAACTTAAGAGATCTTCAGCAAAAGAAAAGGCCACAGGCGCGCGGAGAAAAAACAAAGGCAAAAACCAAGACAAAAAGAAAGGGAAAACGACGACGACGGGTAACACTTCACGCTGCAAGACGATTACCCCCAAAGCAACATTTTAAATTGCTTGACTGGCACTCTGGAGTGCCGCGTGAAACCGCCTCAAAGCCAGCCCCTTGCCAGGGCTGTCTGATCCGGTACGGATCATTCTCTCCACGTTTGGGCAAAGTGAGGTTTGGCGGGGCTCGAAGATGCGGTCCCGGAAATCAATGTGGCTCACGACTCGGGTCCGCACCGGACATGGCAATCAAGGTAAAACAGGCGATGCCGGACGGCGTAACGGAGAAGGTATGGCGGCAGCACAAGGCTCGGCAGCGCGCTCAATCGCTAAAGTGAGTTCCAATCTAAAATCCGCCAGCCCGGCAAAGTCACATGAGAACTGAAAAATATTCCCGGCAAATCCTGTTTTCTCCGATTGGTCTGGAGGGCCAGGAAAAGATCATGGCCGGCAAGGTTGTGATCGTTGGTTGTGGCGCTCTGGGGACTGCCCAAGCAGCCATGTTGGCGCGAGCCGGAGTCGGGAAACTTCGCATCGTAGACCGCGACTATGTGGAGGAAAGCAACCTGCAGCGGCAACTGCTGTTCGAGGAATCCGACGCGGCGGAGCGGCTGCCCAAAGCCGTGGCCGCAGAACGCCGCCTGCGGCTTGCGAATTCCGATGTTCAAGTTGAGGGACTTGTGGCCGATCTCGAAAGCCGCAATGCTGAAGAGTTATTGCGCGGCTTCGATGTGATCCTGGATGGCACGGACAATTTTGAGACTCGTTACTTGTTGAACGATGTGTCCGTCAAGCTCGGCGTGCCCTGGATTTACGGCGCCGTGGTTGGAAGTTACGCGGCCACCCTGACGGTGATTCCTGGCCTCACACCTTGCATTGCCTGCGTCTTTCCCGAGCCTCCCAGCGGAGTGCAGGAGACGTGCGATACCGCGGGGGTGATCGCTCCAGCGGCAGCTTGGGCAGCGTCCGTTCAGACCACCGAAGCTCTCAAGATTCTGATGGGTCACGAAGATGACCTGCATGGCAGCTTGCTGGCCTACGACATCTGGAATGGCACCTTGCAGCGGATCAAACCACGCCGTAATCCTGACTGCCCTGCTTGTGTGAACCATCGCTTCGATTATCTGAACGCTTCCACGCCCACCGCTGTCTCACTGTGTGGGAGAGATGCCTACCAGATTCACCCCGCTCATACCCGTTCACTCGACCTCCAGGCCCTGAAGTCACAGCTCGATGGCCTGGGGACGCTGCGAGGCAATGACTACCTCGTTCACTTTCAACTCGATGGGCGCGAGATCACCGTATTCAAGGATGGACGAGCTATCGTAAAAGGCGTGGAGGACGCGGCAGCCGCTCGCGGCCTCTATGCCTGCTATGTTGGGGCGTGATGATGGCATTCAGGTGACGCTGCCGGACGGAAGGTGGTTCTCCGCTGGCTTCGCGAGCTGCGAGGGCCATGACCACCGCCGTCGATACCAACGTCGAGATTGTTTCCCCCCCAAATCCTGTAGGGGCGGTTCGTGAACCGCCCCCGAGGGCGCATCCCGATGCGCCTGCAACGGGACCGTCCGCATGCGGGTTGGTAGGGGCGAATCTACCTGATCGCCAGCGGGATAGGCGAGCCGTGGGTTGGCGCCGTTTGGGGGGACACAGGGGACGGGGTCGATTCGCTCTTGCCTATCAAGAGGGAATCGACCCTCACTCGACCCTGTGCAAAGACTTCCGTGCTATCTCGGCGTTAGGAGACTTCAGTTTTTCGAAAATCTTCAGCGCTTCCCGGAATAGGCGCCCGGCGTCTGTCTTGTTGCCATCACGCTCGGCCAGCCTTCCCAACTCGTGCAAGCTACCGGCGATGCCGCCCTGGTTGCCGAGTTTCTGTTCGATCTCCAGGCTCTCCTGGTAGAGCCGCCGCGCCTCCTCCAGTTGCCCTTGACCCTGCGCCAGCCTTCCCAACTCGTGCAAGCTACCGGCGATGCCGCCCTGGTTGCCGAGCTTCCGCTTGATCTCCAGGCTCTCCTGGTAGAGCCGCCGCGCCTCCTCCACCTGCCCTTGACCCTGCGCCAGCCTTCCCAACTCGTGCAAGCTACCGGCGATGCCGCCCTGGTTGCCGAGTTTCCGCATGATCTCCAGGCTCTCCCGGTAGAGCCGCCGCGCCTCCTCCACCTGCCCTTGACCCTGCGCCAGCGTCCCCAACTGGTGCAAGCTGTTGGCGATGCCGCCCTGGTTGCCGAGTTTCCGGTTGATCTCCAGGCTCTCCTGGTAGAGCCGCCGCGCCTCCTCCAGTTCGCCGCGGTTCTGGTAAATGATGGCCAGGTTGTGCGCAAACTGGGCCACCCATGCGTCGTTTGACAAATTACGTGCAGCCCGCAGCGCCTGCTCGCCGCGTCGGATGGCCTCCTCCCAGTATCCCCGCAAGTCCAAGAAATCTTCCAGCGCAGCGCGGATTCGCCCCACGCTTTCCCAATCCGTCACGGCGTCTGCTGCATCCATCGCGGCGAGAAGGTTGTCTCGCTCTGCCTCTAAAGCGTCAAAATCTTCGCTTTCGGTCTGAGTGTGCGCCTCGGCAAAGCTCAGAAAATGCTTTACAAAGCGCCTGCGAAACTTGTCCGCATCCTCATGGCTCGAGAGGCGAGCCTTGGCCAGCTCGCGCGTCAAGCCTTCCACCGTCAACCGCTGGCCGCCATCCGCCGTCTTCACCAGCCAAAGCGCCGCCAAGTGTTTCACGGCCTCGTTCAAGCGAGCCAGGTCATCGCCCAAGCCCGCGACCCCCGCCAGAGCCGCGCGGGAGGCGCTCGGCACAAACAGCGAGAGAGCAAGTAGCGCCGCCCGGCCATCATCACCTACCTGGGGCAAGCTGACGGAGCGTTCAAAGACGCGCTCCGCAGCGTCGCCTTTGCCCTGCGCCAGTTCTGCCAGCACCGAGCGCCATTCCTGCGCCAGCTCAACCTGGGCGACTACCCACTGCAAGACGAGCGGGTTTGCGCCGGCCGCCCCAACGATTTGGTCTCGATCAAGCCCCTCGAAAGCACTGGCGTCGGCTGCCTGCGCAATCAGCCGCTGCAGAAACTCGCGCGCCTCGTCTGGAGACATGGCGTCAATTGCGATGTTGCGTGCCACACCGACTCTGTCTCGCGTGGTGATCAGCGCCGGGCACGGCGCGTGCTCCTTGAGCCACTGCGCGCAACGTGTTTGCTCTTCAAGCGCGATCGTCTCGAAGTTATCCAGCACAAGCAGGGTTGGAGCGGCGGCGACGAGAGCGGTGACCTCCCCGCTCTTGGGCTCCAACGCGAGTTGCCGCAGCTCGGACCGCCCCAACTGGGTCGCCACCTCATCGAGCAGGGTGGCCAAGGTAAAGTCGGCGCGGCCTTCCGCGCTGGCCCATGCAACCCGTGGGGCCAACGAATCCGTCAAATTGCGCACCGCTTCCGCCGCCAGCGTCGTCTTGCCCACTCCTCCGGGACCCCAGAGAGCGACCAATTGATTCTTGTCGGGGGCAAGCTCCTGCTTCAGCCGCTGCACGATGTCGTGGCCTTCCTTGTCCCGGCGGGCCACAAAACCGACAACGGGCGGGCGAGGGATGATCGCGGAGGTCGGACGTGGGGCAGAGACTGGGATCGAGGGCTCCCTCAACGGCGGCGAATGTGAGGGCTGAGGAACTTCAACGTTGATGTTGATGACTGTAGATTTAGCAGGGTCCGTGCCGCGGGGCTCCTCGCGGCGCAGCCAGCGGAGCAGCCGTCTGAGGCCCGCTACAATCCATTCCCACAGACATGCCACGAGGAACGTGATGACGGCTAGGATCAAGCCGCCAACAATGGTGTCCCGAGCTCCCGGTGATAGAGCGTTCCAGTAGTGCAAGCAGGTGCTCCTGACAGGCTGCGCAACTGAGCTCCGACATCATAAACCAGCGAAGGTTAAAACGCCACTTCGCGCGAAGCCGAAGCCTGGATACGATCAGAAAATCGCAGGCCCCGTGACGGCGGCGACAACAGCAATCTTCAATTGAGCCGCAGACCTCGTTCTTTGATGGCTGCGGCTTCTTCCCTCCGATGCGGGTGTTTTCATCGGCCGGTAGTCGCACGCGATCCATCCCCAGCCGGCTCCACCCCGCATCGGCTCTCTGGCGCGTCTGCATCCACCCCCGCTTCAGTGACAAGTGACGCGTAGGGGTAGGGCTTGCCCTACCCCATTGGCTATTCGGAAATGCTGAGGGTACGGCAAGCCGTACCCCTACAGTCCGCCGGCTGGCGCAGACCTTCTCAGGTCTGCGGCTTCTTCCCTTCGATGCGGGTGTTTTCATCGGCCGGCAATCGCACGCGATCCATCCCCAGTCGGCTCCAGCCCGCCTACTTTGGGGGTAACGGGCTAAAGACATAAATGACCTCAGCGGCTTTGACGGTCTCGGCAGCCGTATTGAGCTGCGAAAAGAGAGGTTGATAAAACTTGATGTTTTTGTCGGGAACTTCCACCACCATAAGCCCGAGCTTTCGCGCCGCGATGTTTTGTTGATGGCAGAGGTTTTGGTCCAGCGTTACGAAAACATCAAACTGGTTCGCTTCGGCCAGGGTCCGCAACTGGCCGTTGGTCGTTCCCCGCCAAGGCGGGCTTTGCCGTAGTTCCATGGCCTTATCTTAATGCCTATGGGGGCTGTGGGTGAGGGGTTATTGAAGCGCGTTGTAGGAATACGTCACCGTAATTACGAGTGGCAGTACCAAAAGAAATTCGTGAGTCGTCCGGCCTGAAAAGCGATCTTCTTTATCTTTCTTCTGCGATTGTAGTTGAAAAAACCACCCCACTTGGATGAGAATATCGGCTCCTTCAGTTTAGCCAATCTTGGGGTCGGCAGCCGGAAGGGCTTTCGGATACGGCTGTTCGAGCATGGTTCCGATCTAAAAAATAGCAGGGCCCGCATGGGTCTGGTCGTGGTTCGCCTGCCACAAGTTTGGGCATTTCTCTGCGCCTGACGGTGGAGATTGAACGGCGGCTGTCTCCATCAGACGCAATAAAAGTATTAGTTCAGAGACTCTTTACATAACCGCTTCTGGCCCGTCAATCTGGCGCGGGCAGGCGGAGGGGAAGCAATGGCCATGAAAAAGGTGAAGGCTGATGAATTTCCCGTGGAGAATTTTGATTATTCTGTTAGTAGTCCTTGCGGCTGCGCAAGACGTAGCTTATGCCCAGGTCTGTACTCCTTCTTCCACCACATTGTGCGACGGCCCTTCGGAATTGCCGCGGTCTTTCACCGCGCAACCCTCCTTGCCTGACCCGTGTCCTTACAGCCAGGGTGAAAACGGAACCGATGCCTGCGGGTTCGCGGTCACTCAGATCACCTCAGCAGAGGGCGCTGCCGGCCTTCAGAATGCCGTTAACTCTCCGGCTTGCGGAACCGGGGGCGCTATTATCGCCCTGCAATCTGGAGGAATATTTACCCAGGTTTCCACCAATGATGTAACACTGCCCTATCAAGGCGGATCGTGTGATGGCAAGTGGATCATTATCCGCACCGACGTTTCCGATTCGATCATACCGCCTTACGATCAACAAGGACAAAGGGCGGTACCCTCGGACAAGAGCTTCTTCGCCACCGTACAGGGCGGAGCCACCAGCAGTTCAGTGTTTGCCACGGCTGCGGTGATGCCGGGCAGCGGCCAGGGTCCGAATCACTATTGGCTGATGGGTCTCAACATCACGGCTGCTTCCGGAGTCAAAACGGTCCCGAACCTTATCCAAATCGGCCAGGGCGAAACACAGATCACCGACCTGCCCAATAACATCACCATCGACCGGTGCTACGTGCATGGCCCGAACGCAACGGCGAACATCCACAACGACGTGGACGCGGAGGGCAGCACGATCGCCATCCTCAATAGCTGGCTTACGGTGGTGAACGACAGCGTGGAACAGCACCCCGTGGTCTTCTACAATACGCCCGGCCCAATTCTGATTGACAACAATCATCTGGAGGGAGGGGCTGAGCAAATCCTTTCTGGAGGGGCGATCGAATCGATTACCGGCGGCGTCGTCACGTCCGACGTGACCATCACACGCAATCACATGTACCGGAATATCGCTTACTACCCTGGAAATCCCAGCTATAACGGCTTCCCCTTGATCGTTAAGAACAACGTTGAATTCAAGGAGATTCAAAGGGTGCTGGTGCAGGGGAACGTGATGGATTATGTCTGGGCGGGCTACAGCCAGAATGGTGTGGCTATTTCCATCGATCCGAAGAGCACCACCGGACTAGACCACTTGGTGGACAACGATATAACGATCCGCTACAACTTGGTCCGCCACGCCAACGCGGCCCTTGTGCTTGCCGTTGGCAAGCCCAATTTCGGAAACGGGGCGCAAACCAATGGCATGCAACGCGTCTCGGTCCATGACAACATTTTTGCCGCCATATCCTCCTTGTGGGGTACGATCCTGCAAAATGGAAAGAAGATCAAAGATTTCTACTTCGGCATGACCCTTATTTCTTCCAATGACCCTATCGGCAAAGGTCCCATGTATGTGAACATCGAACACAACGATTTTCTTACCGGTTCGATGCAGGCCACTGCGGAGTGGGACGAACCTGGACGCTTTGTGGGCAGCGGGTACAATTTCTCCAACAACATCCTTTCCCAAACCGGAGCGTCTTATGGATGGATCAGCAGCAACTACGTTGATAACACCTGTAGCGATCTCTACGTGGTTGATCCCGGAGCGACAGCCGAGAACAATATTTTTGTGGGTGTGCCGTCCGGGCAGCAACCAGCTTATACATCGAACTGCGTCATCGCTCCACCCATGGCTCCGGTTGTTACCAGTTCGCCCACGGGCGGCTCCATCCCAGCCGGAACCACCGTGTATGTTCAAACGACTTTGGTCACGGCGAGCGGTGAGACGACTCCCAGCTTTGAGCAGCCGTTGCTGAAGCCCTGGACCGCTCTGACCCATTACCATTCAGGCGTAACCATCCTGGATAACAACCAAGGCGCCGAACTGTCGTATATCGCCACAGAGTCGGGTAGCAGCAAGCCATCTTGGCCCCAGAATATCCCTGCCAATTGGAACGCCTGGACCATTGAGCCTCTCTCCGGGAGCTCAAATTGCAACACGCCGCTGCAACTTTTTCCACCTACCCCGGTCTGTATGGGATGGATATTGATTGCCAACGGGGCGCCCGGGACGCTAAGGGTGGGGACGAGCACCAACACCAACATGCTAAGCATTGCGCCGCCACCGCCGGATGATGGTCCGGAAACTCAATACAAGGTCTATGCGGGCACTTCGAGTGGGAGGGAGGCCTACTGCGGAACCTACAGCATTTCGCAGGCGGCGGCCATCACGTCTCTCGCCAATTGCAACGGGACGGCCCCGCCTTCCGTGAACACGGCAACGGTTACGCCCCCGACCTTCGTTTGCAGCATTTGGCCGGCCACTTACGCTGCCCTGGGATTTGTCAATTATACCGGCGGCAATTACCAACTTGCTACATCCAGTTGCGGGTACGGCCGGGCTTTGAATCTCTTCCCGGCGTGGACCGCCCGGAGCCTGCAAAGCCAGTACGACACCATCAAAGACTCTAACGGCAATTACGAGATGGCCTTGAACCCCGGCACCACGGGGACTTCGGAGCCGGCTTGGCCCTCCGTGACCGGAGAAAAGGTGCAGGACGGAAGCGTCACTTGGCAAATGTCTACTAGCCGCGATGTGGGCGCCAACGTCCCGGTGGTGGATTCATCCACTGCGAAGGTGGCCAATTACTGATTCATCCAGAAAAATCCGGCCTGCGGGGAAGCGGAGGTCCCGGCCTGATCCATCCTGTCCCGCTTTTTCAAGGACAAGTTTGGATCTGGCCGGGCCGCACCATCCTCATTCCTGGCAAGCGAGTTGTGGCTGACCCTTTTGAGGTTGAGCCCGGATTTCCCGCCACGGAGAATGGAAGGGCGGGGTTTCAACCCCGCCCTTCCATTCATTCCCCAGCATTCGTCCATCCTGATGAAAAATCCGGGCTAGGAGAACTTCACTTCTACGTCGCGGCGATCCTCTTCGGCCACTTTGAAGAGCTCGTGAGGCTGGTAGCCCATCATGCGGGCGATAAAAACGTCGGGTAGCTGCTGAATGCGAATATTGTAAGTGTTCACGTCGTCGTTATAGAATTCACGGCGGTCGGCAATCTTCTCCTCAAGTTCGGTAATGCGGCCCTGCAACTGCATGAAGTTGTTGTTGGCCTTCAAGTCCGGATAGTTCTCCGCCACTGCGAACAAGCTCTTGAGAGCGCCGCTGATCATGTTGTCCGCTTGAGCTTTGCCCTCAACCGTTGTTGCATTCTGATAGGCGTTGCGCGCCTCAACGATGGATTGAAAAGTCTTCTGCTCGTACTGCATGTAGCCTTTGCAGGTGTCGATGAGCTTGGGCAATTCGTCATGGCGTTGCTTGAGCAGAACGTCAATGTTGGCCCAGGCTTTATCGATGTCATTCTTCAACCGCACCAGGCTGTTGTAAATCGTGACCAGGTAGAGGACAATCCCCACAACAATCAGAATCAGAACCACTAACACCAGGATCGCAAGGCCCATATTGAACTCCTTCGAGAGGTTTTAGAACAAACCAAACCTGGCAAGCAGTAACCCCAGGCAGATGATGGTGAGGGCCGCACCACCCAGCACCATCTTCAACGAGCGCGTTCGAAGACGGCCTTCGGCCTTGTTCCGAGGCTTGTCGGAAATCAGGTAAGTCGGTTCGTTCGTGCCCTTCATAATCAAGTTATGATCGTGTTCATCTTTGGGAGATGGATTCTCCGAGCAGGTACCGACAACTTCGTATTGCTGCCCCAATACAATGCAGCACTCTTTCAAACGAAATCGGCCCGTAGCCGGAGGGAAGAAAGCTTCAGGACGCGTGTGTTGCTGCATGGACTCCACCCACGCCGTGATTTTTTGTCCTTCTTCCGAACCTTGTGGGAAAAGCGTCTGTGCGTGCCGTACCTGCTCCAGGAACTCAGGGCTGCCGACCGGATGTTTGAAGACCTCCGCCAGGGCTAGCCTTGCCTGCTCATGCTCAGGATTAGCCTGCGGGCCGGCCTCAGCCAGTCGTTTCCCAATCATGGGGCTCATCATCGCCATGATCCCCTGAGAGAAGCCTGGGCTGCCGGGAGGATTTTTCAGCGCCTCCATCAGTTGCTGCCGGGATTGTTCCTTCTGCGTGTCGTGCAGTGGACCCGCGGCCTCCAGCCGGTGCTCGATGAAGGAGGTGATGCGGCTCGCTCCGGCTTGACTGATGTAGCTCAATATTTCCGCGTCCGTCGCAGCACCGCCCGCCAGAGATGAAACGCTCCGGCCCGCGTTCCCGCCCACCTGCCGTTCGCAGGCCATTTCCAGATCGAATTCGGCATTTTGTGCGTCCACCAAGACTTCTCCCGACGCGTCTTCCAGATAGAACTTCACCCCGCCGGTATCCGTCCTGTAGTGTTTCCAACCCGATTTATTGCCATCTTGCTTCCACTCCTCAATCTCAACTTTGTAGAAGAAGCAAGAGGTGTGTGTCAGGGGGCTCGTCAGGCGTTCTTCGCCCGTTGCTTTGCCCTGAATATTGACCAGCCCCATGGGAACACTACGGATGGGAATCCGCGGGGTATCGTCAACCACACGATACTCGCGGTAAACCTTGAATCCACGGAAGAAGGTGACCAATCCCGCGCCAAGGCCTATTACCAGCCAGAAGGTCGGATCACTATTTTTTGACATGATTACAAAGAGAAAATCCCAGCTATCCTAACTGGCGGCTTTACAAATAGCAAGGTCTGGGTCTGGTAGTGGTACATTTTCGCTGCTGGTGCGGCGGTCTCTGATCGCCGAATTTCATTTTTCGACAGCTTCCGGCGGTCAGAGACCGCCGCACCAGCAAACTGAGTCACTACCCTGGGTCTCTGTGTCGCCCTTGAGAGGCGCCAACCATAATTCCCTAGATCAAACCCGCGACATGCAATGCAAGGGCAACCGCTCCAGCGGCCATCGCCGCGCCCCCCAGGATGAAACCGAAAGCTTTCCAGCGAAGACTCTTCTCAATCTGATTTTCTGACTTCGAGGTGATGAGGAAAGTCTTCTCATTTTGCCCCTTCATAATGAGGTTGCGATCGTGGTCATCCTTGGGGCTTGGATTCTCCGCACACGTCCCGATGATGTTGCACTCGCGTTCAGCCAGTAAGCAATGCTCCGTGAACCGGTAGCTCTGGCCGCTGTTTCCCAGGTCCATATTCAATCCACCACCGCTGAAGGACACTCCCAGGGACTCCAATTTCTCTCCTACGGCCAGAACCTTGCCCATTGTCTTTGCGCCGGGCATATCCATCGTAGCCAGCGCCGCCCGCGCTCGTGAAAAATCGGCCGTGAGATAGGCCCGCAAATCCTGCTCGGAAGGACCTGCCACGCCCAGCGAGGGGTCAATATAATGAGCGTGCCCTGACTTTGGCCCGAGTTCCGCGCGAAAGGTCTGTGGCAAATCGTACTCGGCGTTACGCGGATTTATCCGAATCTTGGCGATCCCGTCATCCAGGTAGAACTCCCGCTCTTCTGTGTCGGTGCGGACGGTCTCCCACCTCTCGTCTTTCCCACTCTGCGTCCATTTCTCCAATTCCACCCGGTAGTAGTAGCACGGCACGCCGGTCAGCGGGCTGGCCAGCCGGTCGTCACCCGTTGTCTTCCCTCGCACATGAACCAGCCCCATCGCCACGCTGCGAACCGGAATCTCCGGCGTGTCTTCCAGCAGCCGGTATTTACGGTAAGTCTGGAAACCGTAAGCAAACAAGAACACACCCAAGAAAAAGAAGATCGCTGAAAAGAGGTAGGGATGGTTATTCCCCGAGGCGGTGAATGCCGCAAGCAGGACTGCCATACGGGTATTTCCTCCAGCCGGAATATCCTCAAGACCGCGCTAAAAGCAAGCCTATCTAATCCAGTTTTCCAGTTTGGGACATCGGATAGTTGCGAGTGTACACCCCTTAGCCTCGTTTTGAAATGGCCAAGTGGAACTTCAGCTCGGGAGAGCCTCACTTGGAGTGAGTCGAAGCCAGTATCTAAGGAGCAGAATTAAGGCGGGACCACAAAAATCAGGCCTGCCGGAACGGTCCGACAGGCCTTTCATTATAGCAGGCAAAATGCCTGCTTGAGTGCAGCAAGCACGGTTACGGAAGCTGGTGAACGCCCTTGGCTTCAAACAGCATGGTGGGAGGTTGAACGGCAATGCCGTTGATAGTCACTGACTGGGGCATATAGAACAACAGGCCCTTGACGACGATCTCCGCCGAGGGGGTCAGTTGGTTTAACCCCGAGATTCCCGTGAACTGCGTACCTTCAAACGTAAACACTGGCATCGTCTGCCCCTGCAGCAGCGGCTCACAGGGCATGAAGGTGAACCCACCCTGATTGTTGCCCTCGGATGATGATCCACCCAGGAGCTTGACAAAGTTCCCAAGCAGCGCCTGCGGGCGCAGGAAGACGGCCGACGCCTGAATGGTCGCAGCCGATCCCGCGCCGCTCCCGGGAGCAGCCTGCGGAAGCGGGCCATGCACCACCACCTCCTGGCCCACCCCAACCCCGGCCGATGAATAATCCAGTCCGTCGGCGTTGGTACTCTCCGAAGCCAAGCCAAACTTAGTTGAGCTTGAGATGCTGACCGTCACGGAGGAAAGCAGGGCAAGGCTGGCAACCGGAGAAGGCATTTCGGCGCGGACAATCATCGTAAACTGTTGAGCATTGGCGCTTGAATCTCGCGTTACGGAAGTGATAAAGCCAGCATACGCCCGAATTTGGCCGTCGTCCGCCGCTTCAACATCGATTTCGGTGGCGGCCATCGAGCCCGAGGCGCTCAATTCGACCGCCATCTCCACGAAGGTGCCGTCTTGGATCGAGCTCAGGCCGGAGGCGCCTTTAATAACGGCGTTGCTGGGGACGTAGGCTGTCAGGGTTTTTCCATCATCGTTGGTGATCGTTATGCTGCCAATAAAAGCCGAGTTGCTTTGGGTTGAAACGCTCTGGACGATCCCCGCCACGTCGTCCATCTCCGGGGTCGCGCCCGAAGCGGAAGGAGCACCGGTAATAACAGGATTCACCGTCCCCGTGACTTGGCCATTCGAGTCCACCTGAACGGACTTGAGCAGATTGAGGTCGAGCTGCAGGCCGCTTGTCGCCCCACTCGTGATCACAATCGGTGCGGTCAAGGTGATGTTAACGCTGGAACTGGTGAGCGTCACCGGAATCTGCTGCGGCGCGGGCGGGCTTTTGGTCAAATCGAGAACTGTCATTTCCGGATTCGCCAGAGTCAGGCTGAGGGAGTCGTATGTGCCGGCGGGAGCGCTTCCCAGGTTCAGAAACGTTGAGAAGTCAATTAACCGGGCGAAGTCCACGGTGACGGGGCTGGCCGACGCAATGATGGAGGGCGAGGCTCCTCCCGCGCTCGAATTCAAAATTGCCCCCGTGATCGTAACCTTGAAGGACATGACATCGCAGACCGGGGCGTCACCGCCCATCAGCAACACTGAGCCGCTGCTGGTGGGCGGTCCAGGCGGACCGCCGCCATTGGAGCTTGTCATGGTGCTGCTGCCGCAACTCATCTGCATGAGGGCGGCGATGCCAACGACCGCGGTGAGTGCCAACCAAAGATGAAGCTTTCGCATTTTCAATCTCCTTCACGAAGAGGTAAGAGCGATTCATCCGTGGGAATGAACGCGCCCATGCTTACCCGATTTTTTGTAGCAGAGCAACTTGCCATGCTTTTCTGCCCACCGTCGGGCCAAGGCGCACGGTCGAAAAACACGTAGTCGCGAATGAAGCCGTGCTGAAATCAAAGGACTTGGCATGATGATCTCTGTCTCTACCTGGCCCGAGTGATTTTCATGAGCTTTCGCGGGCCGCAGGCCCTAAATGACAGGCCTGAAAACCCCGCCAGACTGCAGGACCAGAACTCCGGGAAATGCAGGGTCACAGGAAGAGGAAGTTGCGGTAAAATGGTTCCCTGCCCCCAACTCTTCCTCCAAGACTATTGGGCCTCTCAACTCACAAGCCGGCACCAAATTCATATCCAACACTCTTGAACCACAACCCGAAGAGGCTGGATTTTATAGGGCAAAAGTCTGACCAAGGTTCATCGTTGAATCCGTATGGAATCCGGCCTTCCTCACAACTCATCGACTTCGCAGCGGCCCGATCCATGCTGGCTTCGGGCCGGAAACCCGGCTCCCACGATTTCCCTTACGCTGACATGCCCGAAGGCTATCAAGTCCATCAAATTCCAGGTCCCACTGACTATAAACCCCACATTGGGATTTTTGTTGCGGGGATATTATCATATTTTTTGCCCGGTTGGCTGGCCATAGCCGGAGCCGACTCCGTCCCCCCTCACCCTCCTCTTTGGATCTGGCTTATAGGCAATGGATGGTGTACCGGCTTGGTTTTTCTCGGAGCCGTGGTCGCCGTCCTATCTGTTCTGGCAGCAAAACATCCTTGGGCGGCGACCGCAGGCTCCGTTGAATCTTTTTTCCGCGGGGAGGGGGTGTCCGCGGAAGTAACTTCTGCGGATGGATCTTGGCTGCCCTCAATCCAATCGCGGAAGAAGCTACGCCTGCCACGTAGCACGAGAGTGGCCAAAGTGGAGAGTCTGTAATCACCTGATGATTTGATACTTGTCACATCAACTCCGGAAGGGCACGAGAAGTTTTGACCCTGCCCGTGTAGTTTTTTCCAATGAAGTTTGCCAAACCCTGGAAACGTGACGCCATCCGGTCGAAACGTGATGAGGAACAAAAAGTTTGAGAAAGAAGCAACTCGCGGCCGAATGCCAACACGCCTTACGGTTCCTTGTATCTTACCTGAAATCACACTGGTCCCACCTCTTTTCTCGGTAGTGGTTCAGTTTGCTGTAGCGGCGGTCTCTGACCGCCGAAAGGTGCTGATAAATAAGATTCGGCGGTCAGAGACCGCCGCTACAGCAGCGAAAATGTACCACTACCCTTTTCTCTCATTCCTTGACTCTTTGTGGTATATTTCCGAAGATTCCAACGAGGACCATTGCCATGTCGCTCGCAAAACAGATCGACACAGATCTGATCGTCTCAATGAAGGGTTCCGACAAGCTCAAGCTCAGCGTTCTGCGCATGGCGAAGTCCGCCCTGAAGCTAAAGCAAGTCGAGTCCGGCAAGCCGCTGGATGACGCCGAAGCCCTGGCGGTGTTCCGCACCCTGGTGAAGCAGCGTCGCGAGGCCGCCCTATTGTTCCGCGAGGCAGGACGGCCGGAACTGGCCGAAAAGGAAGAAGCCGAGATCAAGATTGTGGAGGCCTATCTTCCCGCCGCGGCAAGCGACGAGGAATTGGACGCTGCAGTGATGGCGGCCCTTGCCGAAACCGGAGCCACCAACCCCAAGGAGACCGGAAAAGTGATGAAGGCGGCGATGGCCAAGCTCGCCGGAAAGACGGTGGACGGCAAGCGCGTGAATGAGTTGGTGCGAGCCAGGCTGGGCGGACCGTAGGGCGGCCCGTGTGTCCGCCCGATGACAGCTCCGTCAACAAGAAGGCCAGAAGGCTGGCGGAAGCCATGGCGGTGACCCTTGTGGCCGCCCGTGGGCGTCAAGTGGCTTCGGCGACCGTGCCGCGACATCGAAACCTGAATCCTCTTTACACCCGGCATAACTGGTAATCCGCGTTGAAAGCCTACAAAGATTACGATACCGGCCAGGAGCCGAAACTCGATGGCAACCCAGTCCACAGAAAATGAAAAGCCCGGCACTTTCCAGCCTTTTGTCCCCTCTGAAACCGAGATGCCGGAATCCACGTTACGTGCCGTGGCGCTGGGCGCCGTGTTGGGCGTCATCTTCGGAGCCGTTTCCGTCTATCTCGCATTGAAGGCCGGCCTCACGGTCAGTGCCTCCATCCCGGTCGCGGTTCTTTCCGTCAGCATCTTCAAGTGGCTTGGCAAGTCCACCATTCTCGAAAACAACATGGTTCAGACGGTGGGCTCCGCCGGCGAATCGATTGCCGCCGGCGTGGCCTTTACCCTGCCGGCGCTCATTTTTCTGGGCTTCAATCTGGATTACTGGAACATCTTTCTGCTGGCCATCGCCGGCGGTTTGCTGGGAGTGCTTTTTGTAGTGCCTCTGCGTGCTCCGCTAGTGGTGAAGGAGCACGGTAATCTGTTGTTTCCGGAGGGAAAGGCTTGCGCAGACGTCCTCATCAGCGGCGAAAAGCGTGGCATCCAGGCAAGCAAGGTATTTGCCGGCGCCGGTCTCGGCCTGGTTTACAAATTCTTCATGGGTGAAACTGGGGGCCTGAGCTTCTGGAAGGCAACACCCGAATGGCATCCAAGCTGGTATCCGGGGGCGACGCTGGCGGGCGAAATCACCCCGGAATACCTGGGCGTGGGTTACATCATCGGGCCCAAGGTGGCGGGGACCATGTTTGCGGGGGGCGTCATCTCCTGGTTGGTGTTGATTCCAGTCATCAAGTTCTTCGGCTCGCACATTCCGGGGGCGGTTTATCCCGGCACCTCACCCATTTCGCAGATGTCGCCTTTTGACATCTGGAAAGCCTACATCCGGTATATTGGCGCGGGCGCCGTGACCATGGCGGGGTTGATTACACTGGCCCGCACCCTTCCCACTATCGTCTTTTCCTTCCGCGCCGCCTTCAAGGAACTGACCCAATCGAAATCCGGCCCAGTCGTGCAGGTGAATCGCACCTCCCGGGACCTTCCGCTGAGCGTGGTTTTGATTGGCACGGCTGTAATGACCGTTGCCATCTGGGCGCTGCTTTCCTTCCACATCAATCCTGGCGCCCACGGCAACCTGGTCTCCGCCCTGCTCATCGTGATTTTCGGATTCTTCTTTTCCACGGTCTCGGCGCGCATCGTCGGCCTCATCGGTTCTTCCTCCAATCCCATCTCCGGCATGACCATTGCCACGCTGATGGGCACCTGCCTGATTTTTGTGGCGGTGGGCTGGACGGGCAGCGTCTATTCCTCCATCGCCCTCAGCGTGGGTGCGGTCATCGCCATTGCCGCGGCCTGCGCCGGCGCCACCGTGCAGTCCCTCAAGACTGGCTACATTGTGGGGGGCACGCCGCGCCGCCAGGAGATCGGTTTTGTCATCGGCGTGCTCACCTCCGTGCTGGTGGTGGGCTTCACGCTGAAGCTGCTCAACCAGAGCGCCACGCGGGTGAACACCGCACACCTGGCCAACGTTGTGGTAACGCCGGATATGAAGCCTTCAGGAACAGTCGAATACAACGGCCATTCCTATGAAGTTCTATCCGTCCTCGGCTCGCACACCATCCCGGATGGCCTCTACTATTACGATCCCGCGTCCCACACCATCGATTTTCAGGAGGTCCAGGGGATCGGCTCGCTCAACTATCCCGCCCCCCAGGCCACGCTGATGAGCGTGGTCATCAACGGCATTCTTAACCAGCGCCTGCCGTGGTCGCTGGTGCTCTTCGGCGCCTTCATTGTGGTCACGCTGGAGCTTTGCGGCGTGCGTTCCCTCGCTTTTGCCGTGGGTTCCTATCTGCCCATTTCCACCACTGCACCCATCTTCACCGGCGGCGTGGTGAAATGGCTGGCGCAGCGCGCCTCAAAAAATCCGGAGGAGTCAGAGACGGGGAGCGGCGCTCTGTTCAGTTCCGGACTGATCGCCGGCGGTTCGCTCGGCGGGCTGGCCCTGGCCATCGTGGTGGGATTCCACAAGGAGGATGTGGTCGCCGTCGGCACCCGCTGGCTGCCGCATTTCTCGCAGAGCGACCTGGTGGCGCTCGTTATTTTTGCCGCGCTCTCAGCCTTCCTTTATTTGATTGCGCGTGAAAAGAATGCGGAATCATAATAGAAATAGTAGGTACGGCACGGCTTCGTGCCCGCGAATGAGAAAAAGAGATCAGCCCAAGTCTTTGTCCTCGCCTCTCGGGGGCGGTAGAAAGTAACCCAGGTCGTCGGACCTGGGATGGCGGGATCCCATTCTGATTTTCCCAAGGCCTGAAAGGGCCGCAGAACACGCTAAAGACGGGGCCTATCCCGTCCAAATGCCGTCGTCTCCATGATCAAACCCGGCCTCCTGTAATTCTCCCAAATGCCGATAACACAAACGGGGCTTTTGGGCCGCTTCGCTTCTGCAAAGCGCACTTCCGATTGGCGGCGCAATAAGCTCAATCTTGGCGTGCCGTTCCATTCTTACACGGGATAGGAACTGTAATGGAGATCGAAATGGATGCTCTGCTGTTTGTAAGCGCTTGGTTCTTATGTTCCATCTTCATAGCTTTGCTCGCTGGCCGGTTTCTGAGCTTCTCTTGCGGCGTCGAAGACGCTGGGCGGACTACGGCCCTTCAACGGCTGGTAACCCGCCGTGGGCTCACAGGTAACACTTCCTTGGCGGATGCCTGTGGCGACCGCAGCCATGCTCCCTCTGTTCCCTCGTAACCCTTGCTCGTGCGAAGAAGCCTGGTGGCGGTGAACGGGGCTGTGCTTCCCATGACATGCGACCGGCTGGCGCAAACCCTGTGGGTTTGCCATCCTGGATGCATAACCGCCGAAGCTTATTTGTCAATATTTCCCGGACCACATAGACGCCACACCAGCAAGCTGCGCCACGATCCGCCCGCTCGGTAGTATCTCGGTTTCTTTGCTGTAGCGGCGCTCTATGAGCGCCGAACTTGGCTCCTAAACGGTTTCCGGCGCTCATGGAGCGCCGTTACAGCAGACTGCGACACTACCGCCCGCCCGCTCAACCTCCTGCACTCTTTCTGCTCGTTGTGGTAGGCTGGTTATAATGCCTCGTTACCGCGACATGTCATTTTCTTTTGGCCCGGCGCTGACGCCCATGGTGAAGAAGCTGCTGATTGCCACCGGCGCGGCGTTTGTGGTGACCTATCTGCCGGCCCAGATTTTCGGCTGGGCCTACCCCTATTTTCTATTCGGGCTTGAGCCTTATGCGGTGGTCCACCGATTCGCAATCTGGCAACTGGTGACCTACCTCTTTCTGCACGCCGGATTTTTCCACATCATCTTCAACCTTTTTGCGCTGTGGATGTTCGGCCCTGACCTGGAAAAAGAGTGGGGCAGCAGCCAGTTCCTCTTTTTCTACTTCCTGACGGGAATTGGAGCGGGCATTGTCCAGGTCGTGGTGATGCCATCCAGTACATCTATGACGATTGGCTGCTCCGGGGCGATTTATGGGTTGTTGCTGGCCTACGGTCTGATTTTCCCGGAACGCCTGATCTATCTCTACATGTTGATCCCCATCCGCGCCAAGTGGTTCGCGGTGCTCATGGGGGTGATCGAATTTGTCAGCTCATTTGGGACACCGGGGTCGGGCGTTGCCCACGTGGCGCATCTTGGCGGAATGCTCTTTGGCTATGTTTACTTGCGCGGCGCGCGATTGCCTTTCCGAATCCGGGGCCGCTTCGACGACTGGCGGCGTGCCCGCCTGCGCAAGAGGTTTGATTCCTATATGCGCAAGCACGAAAAGCGGGACGATGCCGGGCGGTGGGTGAACTGAGATTTCGCGCTGCTATGACCGGTCTTATGCCCTGCCCCACTGGGTTCTTAAGGACACAGTTCTGGGTTAGAATTTCTGCTATAGTTAAGGACACAGGAAACTAAATATGGAAACCAAAACCGATCAGAAGAAAGTGTGGGAAGCCCAGCGCGTCGGGGCCGTTACTTTCGCCATTCACAAACCGAAGAGGAATCCCAAGAAGCTGCGCCAATCGCGGTTGAAGAACCGCAGAAGGGCAAGATAGAAAGCGCATAACTCCTCCTGCCGGGGTGCGGGCACTTCTCCCGGGCATCGGGAATGGGCGCTTCGACTGACGAGAGTAGCTCTTTCCCACGTCCGTTTTCCAGTCGTGCAACCCGCGAGGCTTTATTCCCTTCTATTCAATGGTGAAGGAACTTTCTCCCGGAGTAACTCGAATTCCCCAAGCTCGCGCCAAACTGGGGACGGCCCGGCTTGGCCTGTTTTTGCCTGCCAGCGTCTTGCTGGCATTGTGTCTTGCCGCCCCCGTTGCGCTGAAAGCGGCGGGGCAAAGTTCGAGCCAAACTTCGGGCCTCGCTTTGGGTCCGGATGACATCACCCTTCTGCTCATCGGCGGGGCGACGGAGAGCAAGCTCATTCCGCTGATTCAACAGCGGGGCGTTGATTTTCGCATGACGCCTGAATTGGCGAAGAAGTTTCACGACCTGGGAGCGTCCGACCGGGTGATTGACGCTCTTTCGCGCGCCGCGAAAAAGGTCGTGGTGAATGCTCCAGCGGCGGCTCCTGTCCAGCCACCTTCCACTGTCCCGCCGCCCGGAAATTCCAGCCCGCCAGCTCCAGCCGCAGCGAGTCCAACGGTCCTATCCCATAGTGGCAGCGTCCCGGAGAACAGTTCTGAGGCAAGGGTGCAGCGGGCGGTTCAAGACGCCAATACGCCGGAGCTAGGCAAACCGCTCGGGCCGGCGCCGGAATTTTCGCTACGCACCTTCACCGGAAGCACGTTCGATCTGGCCAATGAGAAGGGCAAAGTGGTGCTGGTGGATTTCTGGGCCACCTGGTGCAAGCCCTGCCGCGAGGAAATCCCCTCATTCATGGATCTCGAAAAGCGGTACAAGAGCCAGGGGTTGAGAATCGTAGGCATTGGGGTGAGCGACAAGTTGCAGACGGTGCGGGATTTTTACGACCGGTATGCCATGAACTATCCGGTTGGCATGGGTGATGCCCGGCTGAAGGCGCTTTTTGGAGGCATCGTCAGTATCCCCACGGCGCTCCTGATTGGACCGGACGGCATGATTTACTACAAGGCCCAAGGCAGCGTCATTGAGCCGGTCCTGGAAAAGCAAATACAAGCCTTGCTGGCTGCCGGTTCAGCCTCCGCGCATCCCAGGGTGGCTTCGTCAAGCTCGCCGGCGATGGCGCCCAACCCTCCCAAAGCCCCGGTTGCCGGCGCTGCCGCCCCCGTCACGGCGGCAAGCGTTGCGTCCGGAAGTCCGGCGGGCAATGCTGCTCCGCCCAGATCCGGTGTGGCGTTGCCGGACCCCAGTCCGGCGCGGATTCAACAGATCATCCAGTCCTTTGCGGCTAAAGAGAAGCTCTTCAAACAAGCCCGGCAGAATTATACCTGGCACCAAGTCAACAAAGTCCAAACGCTCGATGCCGATGGCAACGCCACCGGTAGCTACGAGCAGGACTGGGACATCCTTTTCGATAACAACGGCCAGCGCATCGAGCGCGTCACTTATGCGCCGGAGGACACCCTGAAGGGTTTGATCGTGACTGAACAGGACATCGATTCCTTCCGCAACGTTCAGCCCTTTGTGATGACCACGGACGATCTGCCGGAATACGAGGTGAGATATTTGGGACACGTCCACGTGGATTACATCACGGCCTACGTGTTTTCGATCCGGCCCAAAGTTATCAAGAAAGGCAAGCAGTACTTCAAGGGCGTCATTTGGGTCGACGACCGGGACTTACAGATCGTGAAGGCGGAGGGCAAACCGGTTCCAGAACTCACTGGCAAGCATGGGCAGAACCTTTTCCCGCGATTCACCACCTGGCGCCAGCAAATTGACGGCAAGTACTGGTTCCCCACGTTTACCATGGCCAATGACACGCTCTATTTCAATCAAGGCCCAATCCGCATCAAGGAAATTATCAAGTACACGAATTACAAGCAATTCAAGTCAAAGGTGAAGATTTCTCCGGCCACGCCGATCAGCGATCCTCCGGCGACCCCGCCCAAGCACTGAAGGGACACCGCCACAACAGACACCGCCCCTTGCCGGTTCTTTTCCCTTGGGCCCAGCCGGCCTCCTGCTAAAATCAGGTCTAATGCTGTCCACCTCACGATTCCAGTGGCGTGTGGTTCTGGCCCGCCCGCGCAATCCGCTCAACATTGGGGCGGCGGCGCGGGCCATGGCCAATTTTGGCTTCTCGGACCTGGTGGTGGTCGATCCTTTTGACCCCGTTTGGCGGGAAGCGCGCTCCGCGGTGGGCGCTGAGGACTTGGTCCGGTCCGCCCGGTGTGTTAAGACGCTTTCCGAGGCTTTGGAAAGTGTGACGCTGGTGGTGGGAACCACGACGGGTGCCCGACGGAGTTTGCCGCAAGAATTGATGAGCTTGACCGAGCTTCCAGCCTGGCTGCGCGGCAAGGGGCGGCGCCATCGGGCCGCAATCCTCTTTGGACCGGAAAAGACGGGCCTGACCAACGAGCACCTCAGCTTTTGCCACGTCTTGGTGAGGATTCCTACTTCGCCGCGATGCCCGTCGATGAACCTCGGCCAGTCGGTGGCGGTTTGCGCCTATGAGTTGGCCCGCGCCGGGCTGGTGGATCGGAGGCCAGCGGCGGCCGGGAGCACACAGGCCACGCCGGGGCCTGGAAAACTGCCCGGAGCGCGGGTCTATCAATCAAGTCCTGCCAGCGTTCAATCTCTTGACCACATCCTCCTTCGCGGCGCGGCCGTCCTGGACCGCGCTGGTTACCTCGAACCCAAGACCCGCCAAGCGGCGGTGTTGAAGCTGCGGAGGCTGCTCTTACGCATGGACCTGACCAACTATGACGCAAAAGTCCTGGGCGGAGTTCTGGCGCAAGTCGAGTGGAAGCTGGAGAACCCATGAAGCCCTCTGCTTTCAGCCAGGTAGTGGACCATTTTCGCTGCTCTGGCGGCGGTCTCTGACCGCCGAATTCTATTGATCGACAGCTTCTGGCGGTCCGGGACCGCCACAACAGAAAACTGATCGACCACCTTCAGCAGGTTAAATTGATTTTTCGCCCGCTTGTCCGCTAGAATTAGATAGGGATAACCGGCAATAATGATTGAAAAGGAGATCGCCTTGGCACAGAAGCTTTTGAACACCTCGTGCGCGCTGATGGGACTCTTGGGCCTGTCATTCGTGACCTATGCCAATCAGCATAAGCACACCGCGGCAAGGCGCCAACCTGAGAAATCAAACCTGCAGGATACGGTCACGGATTTCATCCGCGAAAAGTTTGGATTGCCGGACACGATCAAGATGACTCCCGGACCGTTACAGGCGTCGCCGGACCCGGAATTTTACCAAGGTGTCATCCAAGTCGATAACGGAAAAGGGGTCAAGCCCCAGGATGTCAGCGTTGCAAAAAACGGGCGCTATGTGGCGCTGGGCCATTTTTATCCACTGGGAGCGGACACCAACAGCGACATCATTCAAAACATCCGCCAGGTCTTCCATCTTCCTCCGGGCATGGTCCTCTCCGTTGCCGCGCTCAAGCCATCGGCCATTCCCAATTTTTATACCGTCGCTGTCACCGGTGACACCAACGGCCACAAACAGACCACGGACTTTTTTGTCTCCAAAGACAAGCACTATCTTCTGCCCGGCGTTCTCTACACGGTCATGAGTCCCAGCGAAATCATGCGCATCATCAACACCCGCAACCAGCCTTATTCGGGCGGAGCGAACGCTCCCGTGACCATTGTGGAATACGCCGATCTGGAGTGCCCCGCCTGCGCGCGCGCCCAGGCATTCCTGGAGGGCCAATTGGTGCCGAAATATGGCGAAAAAATCCGGGTGATTTACAAGGAATTTCCGCTGCCAATGCACGACTGGTCTCACCAAGCCGCCCTCGCCAACGAGTGTGCATACCAAATCCAACCCTCCACCTTTGCCAAGTACCGCACGCTGATTTTCTCGAGGCAAGCGGAGATCAACGTGGCCAATGTCCGCGAGAAACTACTGGCATACGGCGAGCAAGTGGGGCTGAACCGAATGAAGCTCGCAGCCTGCATTGACTCCAATGCGTCTTTGCCCCGGGTTGAAGCGGGGATGCGAGAGGGCACAAAACTTGAAGTGGCCAGCACTCCCACTTTTTTTATCAACGGCAAGATGGTGGTGGGGCCGGGGGAACCCCAGACCTTTTACACCTTGATTGACGAGGACCTGCAACACAACAAGCAGGTGGCGCGGCGGTAACGGGGAGCCGCATCCGGAGGAGGACGCGGGTTGTTGCCGGTCCGCGAAAAGGAGGTGGCGCAATTGAAAGTTTTCATAACAAAGTCCTGCGTGGCGGCCTGCGCCACGCTGCTGCTTGCCCTGGGATCAATCAGCATCGCTCAAAATGCGCCGCCCGCCGGCAAAACATCCCCTGCCCAGGATCAGATCCGGCAGAAGATTTCCGATTACTTGCGCAAGAGGTTCTCCGTCTCCGCCAACTCCACCATCACGGTCAGCCCCTTCCAGCCTTCGATTTTCCCGGACTTTTACAAAGCCATCATCACCGTGAAGGAAGGCCAACAGAGCGCCTCCCAACATTTTTATGTTTCGAAGGACGGCCGGTATCTGATCCAAGGAAGTCTGTATACCCTGGGGGTGGACCCTTTTGAGGAAGTTGAACGGCAGATTTCAACCAAGGGAGGGCAGGCCATCGGTCCGGAGAACGCTCCGGTGATCATCGTGGAATACGCCGACATGGAATGCCCCGTTTGCTCGCAGGCTCAGGAATTTATTGAGAAGCAGCTTCTGCCCAAATACGGAAGCCAGGTGAGGGTGATCTACAAGGATTTTCCGCTGGTTAGCATTCATCATTGGGCGCTTCCCGCCGCCATGATCAACCAATGCGCTTTGCAATTGGATGCCGCTCGCTCCCTGGCTTTCCGGTCGCTCGTCTACCAGAACCAGTCCGCCGTCAAGGATGATACAGCCACCAACCAACTGCTTGACTTTGCGCAGCAGGCGGGTCTGGATCGAGCCAAGGTTTCCGCCTGCTTCAACGCCAAGACGACGGTCCCCGCCGTCCAAAAAGAATTTGACGAAGGACAAAGCCTGGGCGTCTCCACCACGCCCACATTGTTCATCAATGGCCAGATGGTGGCGGGCATTCCTTCTCCCGCCCAGTTTTACCCGATCGTGGATCAGGCGCTGGCCCGGACCAAGCGCAAGACCGCGGCTGGAAAATAACCGCTCAAAGCATGGGGAAGTAAAACTCAAGGTTCCTGAATTCCACCGGTTCTGCCGATGACTAATGGCAGGAGGAAGACAACAGCGATGAATGAGACTTCGATGAAATTTTCCCGGCAACAATCGGGGGTCAAAGCGGACCTGCCTGCCCAGGAAGGGAGTGGCGGACGGGCTGCATCGATTTTCGAAGAGAGATCGGGGTTCCAGGCTGCATCCGGCAGCCCCTTCCTGCAACCGGAAGACCTGGAGCACAAAATCCACTCGCTGGATGGTGATGACCTGCACTTGGGGTCAATGGGATTGCTGGTGACGGTGGTAGTGGCGGCGGGTTTTCTGGCTCTCATCCTGCCCAACCTCATGTGGGGATTGGGAACGCTGCGTGTGGATGGACGCTACTTGCCGCAGCTTTTCTTCGGCTTTATTGTGATGATCGTCCTCTTCAATGTCTATGGGCTTGACCGCAAGCGCAGCCTGCTTCGGACTCGCGACGAGTTGGTGAAGCAATTGGTCCGGAACCATGCGGCGGAGATGCTCTCGTTCTTCGATCCTCTGACTGATATCTTCAATCGCCGCTCCATGGATGAAATCATTCCCCGCGAGGTGAACCGGGCCGAACGGCAGGGAACGCCACTGACCTTCGTCATGATTGATGTAGACCGCTTCAAATCCGTCAACACCCGCTTCGGCCACGTAGTGGGAGATCGGGTGCTGGGTGAGATTGCCCGCCTTTTGAAGCGCACCTTTCGCAATTCCGATTACATCATCCGCTATGGGGGTGACGAGTTCCTGGTGGTGATGACCGACACCGGAGAAGAACAAGCCGCGCGCGCCATCGAGCGCTTGCAGGGTGAAGTCCAGCAATGGAATGCCGCCAACTCGATCACCGGCTACGTCATGGGATTGAGTTGCGGGCTGTCGCGTTACAGACCGGGGGCGGATGCGAAAGAGACCATCGAGATCGCCGATGCCAACATGTATATCGATAAGAGCTGCCACATGACGCCTGTCACCCCGTAGTCCTCGCTCAGCCCGGAAAATCCGCGACTCCGATCTCGCCCTTCCGGCCGTCCAGGGAAGTTTGTAAATCATCCAGGCTAGCGCCAATGCTGTTCACTTAGCCAACTATCCCATTGGAGCCTGATTCCTGCGCGCTGTAGGGGCGGGCCTGGTGCCCGCCCGTGGGCGACCACCAGGGTCGCCCCTACAAGATGTCCCCTTATCTGAACAGTATTGAGGCTAGCGCCTTTCACTTTCCCGCCCTGCTTTCCTCCATCCATAACCGGCAGTGTCTCAGTTTGACCCTAAACGGAGCTTGGACTCGGGTCCGGCTGGTCCCATGCACCAATGCGCGAATGGGCGACTAGGCGGAAAGGGAGTGGGCCTTTTGTAATCGCCAAATGAGATACGGCAGCACCGTGAGCGAGAGAAGCACCAAGGCATGAAAGAGGCCGTCGGGAACACCATGAGCGGAAGTCCCCAGGGCGAAGTCCATGCGGATATGTCCGAGTCCGCCGGGGACGGCTGTGCGAGTCGCGTGAACTTGGGCCGTGCCGCCGATCAATGCGATCAGGACCAAACCGACAGCGGGCCAAACCACCTTCAATCTTTGACGGGCGGCGATGAGTCCCATTACCCAACCGACGAGAATCGGCGCGCCGAAATAGAGCCACTTGCCGACTTGGAAATACAAAATCGCGAACTCATCGATTCGGCCTTTGCCCGCGCCGAAAGGTGTATCGGCTGCCGGCAGAAAGATATTCCAACCAGACCACAAAATTAACAAGGCAACGAACCAGGCCCCAGCAAGAAAGAAGAGCGGGGCGAGACCGAACATCGCCCACGGCGCCCGGACGCACCAAGATTGGACCTGGCGCTGCTCTATCATCGCCTTGGCGAGATCATCCATCCCGCCGAGCCGGATGAGCGCCGCGGATTCCGCATCTGCGCGGCTGCGGCCCGCGCGTTCCTCGTCCGCCCTCAGGTCGGCCAAATGATCGGCAAGTTCGGTCAGATAGCGCCGAACATGCTGTGGCGCGACGCCAGCCCGCAGCAAGCGTTCGCAAAGTTCATTGAATGGCTTCGCCATGTTGTCCTCCCGTCAGCATCTTTTGGATTGCAGCCGCCAGATTGGTCCAAGCCTCAGTCAGATCGACCAATCGATGCGATCCGACGGGCGTTACGGAATAATAGATACGGCTACGTCTGTTGACGGTCTTGCGCCGCGACCTTAGCGCCCCATCGCGTTCCAACCCGTGCAGCACCGGATAGACTACACCCTCGCCGACTGCGATCACCGCGCCGGTGCGGCTACGGATTGCTTGAACGATCTCATAGCCATACATCTCCTCTTGCTGGAGAAGCCTGAGGATCAGGAGCTCCGGAACTCCATTCATAAAATTCGGATTGGTTTCGCGCGCTGCCATCGAAGAGCGATAGTACCTGGGAGTTCGAGGCATTGCAAGCTGATAAACGCCGGCGTTTGAAACCACTGGAATGTCGGCTCCTGGCGAGAAGCGGAAGTTCAAAGTGAGACACCGCGTCCATAACTCCACCGGAGCATCAAGCTCACGGAGAGAGTATAATTGGGATTTTGCGCGAGGACCGGCGCAGGCGCTGTTGGGCTGCCGGCCGGACTCGGTAGACCCCATGGAACGCGGAGCGCATTCTTGAGCAATCTGCAAGAGGATTACGTCCGGGAACCGCCGGTGGCTGAACCCGCTGCCCAGGAGCAAGTCCGCGCAGAGGGCGGGTTGGCCGCAGACGCCAGGCCTGGGGTTGCAACGGAAGTCCGTGAACTCGTGCCGGGAAACGGCGAGTTCGCCCATCCCAGGCGTCATCACCCGGAGCAGGAGGCGATCGTGATCCGGGGGGCGCGGTCACATAATTTGAAAGGCGTCGATGCGGAAATTCCCCACAATCACTTGACCGTGATTACCGGAGTTTCCGGCTCCGGGAAATCGAGCCTGGCGTTCGACACGGTTTACGCCGAAGGCCAGCGGCGTTATGTGGAGTCGCTCTCGGCCTATGCGCGACAATTCCTGGAGCGCATGGAAAAGCCCGACGTGGATGAAATCACGGGAATCGCTCCGGCGGTCGCCATCCGCCAGAGAAATACCACTCGCAATCCCCGCTCTACAGTGGCAACCGCCACCGAGATTTACGATTATCTTCGCCTTCTCTTCGCGCGCGTTGGTACAACGATCTGCTGGAGCTGTGGCGAAGTGGTGAGGCGGGATAGCGTCGATGAAATTGCGGACCGCGTCCTGGCGTTGGATGCGGATCGGCGCTTTTACGTGCTTTTTCAGTTGAATCCCGCGCCCCAAGCTCCGGCTTCCGGGCAGGACAGCACAACCCTGGTCCCGGCGGAGCCCGGTGATCGTGGACGCAAAAAGAAAAGTCCGGCTGCAAAGAGGCGGAAAGGGGCAGCAGCCAAGTCAGCTTCCAACCAAACTCCGGGGTCTCCCGCCGGCCTGGACGACGCCCTGAAGTCCCGGCTTTTCTCGTTGCGGCAGCAGGGCTTTAACCGGCTTTATCAGAACGGGCAAGTGTTCGAGTTCTCCGTGCCAGAATCCCTGCTTGGCATCAACTTTTCGGAGCCTGTTTACGTGCTGGTGGATCGTCTGGCCGTGTCTCCGGACATTCGCCAGAGGCTGATCGATTCCATCGAGTTAGGGTTCCGAGAGGGAGGCGAGATCATCCTGGAATTTGCCAGTCCTGACCCTACCGGTCACGTTGGGACGGATTCTTCGCCCGCCCGGCTGGTGTTCAATGAACGATTCGAATGCAAGCGTTGCCGGATCTCCTATCAGCAACCCGAGCCTTCGCTTTTTTCATTCAATAACCCGTTCGGCGCTTGCCCCCGCTGCCAGGGATTCGGGAACACCATCGATTTTGACCTGAACCTGGTGATCCCGGATAAGAGTAAGACCTTGGCGGAGGGTGCCGTCGAGCCGTGGACCAAGCTACGCTATCGGATGCCCTTCAATGAGATGAAGCGCGCCGCTCGCTTGCAGGGTGTTCCGCTGGATGTTCCCTTCTACCGGTTGACGGCGATGCAGCGGCGGTGGGTGATTGAAGGCGGTGAAGGGTTTCCCGGCATCCGTGGATTCTTTGATTATCTTGAGCGCAAGAAGTACAAACTTCACGTCCGCGTCTTCCTCAGCCGCTATCGCGGCTATACGCTTTGCATGGAATGCAACGGCAGACGCCTGCGCCGCGAGGCTCTGAACGTGCGGATTGAGGGCAAGACCATTGCGGATGTCTGCCGGATGTCAATTCAGGAAGCCTACCGCTTCCTCAACCACCTTCAGTTTTCACCCGCGCAGGAAGTCGTGGCGGGCAAGGTGCTGGAAGAGGTTCATTCCCGCTTGCGTTACTTGAACGAGGTCGGCCTGGAATACCTGACTCTTGACCGTCTGGCCTCCACACTCTCCGGCGGGGAATCCCAGCGTATCCAGCTCGCCACCTCGCTCGGCTCCAATCTGGTGGGGGCGCTTTACGTCCTCGATGAGCCCTCCATCGGCTTGCATCCTCGCGACACGGGGCGGCTGATCGAAATTCTCAAGCGCCTGCGCGACATCGGCAACACCATCCTGGTGGTTGAGCACGACGCCGAAATGATGCGCCACGCGGACAAGGTTCTGGACATGGGACCGGGCGCGGGCGAGCACGGAGGCCGCTTGATGTACTCCGGCGATTTCGAAGGATTGCTTCGCGATCCTCAATCGCTGACTGGCCGGTATTTGTCAGGAAGCCTTGAGATTCCTGTGCCCAAGCTTCGCCGCAAGCCGCGCGGCAGTTGGCTCCGCGTTCAAGGGACGCGCCAGCACAACCTGAAGTCGATTGATGTCGCCATCCCCCTTGGCGTCATGACCGCGGTCAGCGGCGTCTCCGGCTCCGGCAAGTCCACTCTGATTCATGACGTCCTCTATAACGCCCTTATGGCCCGGCGTGGAATCCCGGCCCCCCGCGCCGAATATGACGCGATCGAAGGAGATGAAAAGCTGGGGCAGATTGTGCTGGTGGATCAGTCGCCGCTTGGCCGCACACCCCGCTCCAATCCGGTGACCTACATCAAGGCCTTCGATCCCGTCCGGGAGCTTTTTGCAGCGACCCCCGAGGCCCGCCGCCACGGCTACACCGCCGGCCATTTTTCCTTCAACATTCCGGGCGGACGCTGCGACACCTGCCAGGGTGACGGAACGGTGAAAGTGGAAATGCAGTTCCTGGCGGATGTGGAGCTGGTGTGCGAGGACTGCCGAGGCCGCCGCTTCAAAACCTCCATTTTGGAGGTCCGCTACCAAGGCAAGAACATTCACGACGTTCTGCAAATGACCGTGCGCGAGGCTCTCACATTCTTTGCGGGTTCGCCCAAAGTGACGGGCAGGATTCGCGTTCTGGAAGAAGTGGGCCTGGGTTACTTGCGTCTGGGCCAGTCAGCGACGACGCTTTCCGGCGGCGAGGCGCAGCGCGTGCGGCTGGCTGCCCACCTGTCGATGCGAACCGCGGAGAGGGCGCTTTTCATCTTTGACGAACCCACCACGGGCCTCCACTTTGACGACATTAACAAGCTGCTTGCAGCTTTTCGCAAGCTCATCGAATCCGGAGGCTCGGTGCTGATCATCGAACACAATGTGGACGTTTTGAAGTCCGCCGATTGGATCATTGACCTGGGTCCGGAGGGTGGTGAAGCCGGCGGTTTTCTGGTGGCTTCCGGTCCCCCTGAGGAGATTGCCCAGAATGCCGTGTCCCATACCGGCCGGTATCTGGCCCAGGTTCTGAACGGCAAGTTGGAAGCAGCCGTCATTGCGCCGGGGAACTAACCCCAATACTGTTGAGTTAAGGTGAGTCTCATGATCTTGATGTCAGAGGCGTCGCCTGACCCCTCACCCCGGCCCTCTCCCCGCCTGCGGGGAGAGGGGGAACCGCACAGCGGTGGGTGAGGGGATCTGGTTCAACCGTGTGCATTATTCTCGAACGGACCTTAAGTGAACAGTATTGGAACTAACCCGGGTTATTCACAAACTCCGACTAAAGGGGGCACGGTTTTAACCGTGCCCGGACGGCCATCGAGTAAGACTTCGTGAATAACCGAGGCTGAAGCAGGATTACACAATGAGACGGGCGCTTTTTCGCACGAATCAGTTCGGACTAAGAGCCGCCCGCAGATGGATGGCCGCGGTTTGCTGTCTTCTGCTCGCACTGATGTTTAAGGCGAACGTTCGATCGTTTGCTCAGGCGCGACGGCAAGGCCCATCCCAAGCCCCCCCAGTTCCTCAATCCGCCAAGCAATCTTCGCCCCAGGATCTCTTCAACTCCGCCCAGCAGTCGCTGAGCCGGAAGGATTACGGCGGCGCGGTGACGGATCTCAAGGAGCTGTTGAAGGCCGCGCCGGACTCGCCCGTTGTCTGGTTCAATCTCGGCTATGCCTACACCGGGTTGCACCAATATCAGGAGGCCGTCACTGCTTACCAAAAGACGGTGGCCCTGAAGCCAGACCTGTTTGAGGCGCGACTGAATCTCGGCATCTTGCTGTTGGACCTCAAACAGCCAAACCCGGCCATCGAGCAGATCCAAAAGGCCGAGAGCCTCAAGCCGGGCGACCCCAAAGCCCATTTATTCGCAGGGCGCGCGCTGACGCTCCAGGGCAAGACGGCCGAGGCGGAGAAAGAATACCGGCAGGCTGTGAACCTCGACCCGCGCCTGGCCGTGGCCCAATATAATCTCGGTCAGCTTTATCTTTCAGAAAAGCAGTTTGCCAACGCCAACGACGCCTTCAACAAAGCGGTAGCTCTCAATCCTGCTTTGCCCGGACTCCGTCTGGACATGGCGCTGGCGCTACAAGGTCTGAATCAGCCCGGCCCGGCGGCGGCCAGCCTGGAGCAATATCTTGCTCAGAGTCCCGGAGACAATCAGGCCCGCTTCCGCCTGGCTCGAATTGAAATGCAACAGGGAAGCAACCAAAAGGCACTGGACAATTTTCTTCTGGTCCAAAAATCGGATCCGGATTTTCCTGACCTCAATGCGCGGCTGGGCGATGTCTGCGCGCTGCTCATGAAATTCCCGGAGTCTGAGAAATACTACCGCCAGGCGCTGGTCACGATGTCCGCCCAACCCGACTTGCACCGCGCCCTGGGCCAGACTCTGATGGAGGAAAAGAAGTTTTCGGAAGCTGAGGCTGAATTCCACGCCACGCTGCGCTTGGACCCGCACAATCTGGACGCAGCCACGGGTTTGGCCGGAAGCGTTTATTTTGAAAAGCGCTATGCGGATGCCATTCCCATCTTTGAAGCAATCCTGAAAACACCCAATCCTCCTGTGGGCGACTACTTTTTTCTTGCCACCTGTTTCGATCATCTCCATGTCCTGCCTAGAGCGCTGGAGACCTACCAGCGTTTCGTTCAGCTTACTCCGGACAAGAGCTCCGACCAGACTTGGCAGGCCGAACAGCGCATCAAGCTGATCCTTCACGAGATGCACAAGTGAACTGGTATAATAGGAAATAAGCGGAGTGCCCATGAAGCGGCGTATTCCAATTACGGTCGTCGCGACCTTTGTGGCTTGCGCAGTGTCAAGTGTCCCTCTGCAGGCTCGCCATGCGCCGAGCGAACCGGAGCTTCTCAACCGTATCCAGAATCAGCGGAACCCCGTGAAGAAAGCCAAGCTGGAAGTCCGGCTGGCGAATCTGAAGCTGAAAGAAGCCATATCCGCCTATGACGGCCAACAACTTGGTCAGGGAGCGGGCCTGCTAAAGGTGTACTTGAGTGAAGTCGAAGAGGCTTGGCACACTCTGCAGGCCACCGGTCGCGATCCCACCAAGAAGCCGCAAGGCTATCGGGACCTTGAGATTTCATTGCGCGAGGATATGCGTGACCTTTCCGAGGCCCGCCGCCGGACGTATTACGCGAATCGAGGTCCGATCGATCAGACGCAAAGCCAGGTTGGCAGCCTCCATGCGAAAGTGCTGTCCGCCTTGTTTCCGGGCATCAATGGAAATCCGGCAATCTCGGATCCCGGGAATAGCCTGGCTTCGGCGCCAGGAAAGGTTCGCCAGTGAAACCGCCAAAAGCAATGGTGCTGGCTTTCGGATTGCTCATCTTGGCATGGCCAGCTCTGGAGACCCAGGCCCAGTTGCCGGACCGCGCCGCGCTCTCCGAGGTCGAGGCGGACCGCCTGCGCGATGCACAGGATCCCGGAGAGCGGATTAAGGTCTATTTGGACCTTGAGCAAGCCCGCTTGACTTTGTTCGATGATTTTCGCAAGCGGGCCCCTGACCCTGAGTACGACGTGGGTGGCTATCTCAGCAAGGTTTTGGAACAGTACGTCAAGCTCGATGATGAGATGAAGGATTGGATTGACCTACAGTTCCGCCACGATGGGGATATGCGGAAAGGCCTGAAGGTTCTTGTGGAGGAGGCGCCGAAGCAGCTTGAGGTGCTTCAACACGCTCAAGAAGACCGCGACCCTTATTCCGCGCAGTATTTGAGCTCATTGCAAGATGCCATTGCTGATATGCAGGACACTATTGAGGGCGGCAGCAAGGCGCTGAGCCTGCAGAATAAGAAATTCGGGCAGTTGAAGCGCGTGGAAAAGCAGACCGTGCAGGACTCCAAGCAGATGGTGAAGGAAGAAAAGAAGCGGATGAAGGAGGAAAAGAAACTGCGCAAGAAGGAACAGAAAAAAGCTCCGCCGGAAGACGACAACGATTAAAGGTTAGAGGTGTCCAGTGGCGTGCCGCAGAGGTTTATTGAGAGCATCTGGAGGCTGCGAAGACTCGCTAGAGAACCAAAGAAGTCCGTGAGATCTCGAATAAAGGGCGGTATTGCGAGCTTTTTGTATCGCCCATCGCACCTTTGAAGATTGCAGGTTTCAAAGCCCAACTCAGCTCCACTCTTCGCCTTTGAATCCTTAACCGATGCTTCCATCCACCCAAGCCACGAGCCGAATCCAACTGACGCTGGCGTTCGATCCCACCCCCAGCCCGGAGGAAGTCTTCGCGAGAGTCTTCCGCCGCCTGGGATTCAAATACCCCGTTAAGACTTTCAAAGTTGCCTTCCATCCTTACGCCAACCTACGCAGTACGATCCGGCTCACGAACCACGGAATTCAGGCCCGTCTATCCGACGTGGCGGCCAGCGCGCCCGTCATCGTATTGGAGGCCTTGGCGGAGGTCCTGCTGGCCTCACTTTTCCGCCGCAAGCCGTCCCCCCAAGCTCGCGAGTGCTACATGGCCTGGACCTTTGATCCTGAAGTTCGCGGCCGCGTCGACGCGAACCGGCGGAAGCGCGGCTTCAAACTGATGCAGCCACCTCAAGGCCAGCATTACGACCTGGAAGAGATATTCCAACGCCTCAATCGCGATCACTTTCAGGACTTCTTGCCGCTTCCGCGCTTGGGATGGAGTCCGGAGCATTCCATAACTTTGCTCGGCCACCACGATGCAGCGCACGGCACGATCACCATCAGCCGGATGTTGGATTCGCCCACGGTTCCTTTGGAAGTGGTGGAATATCTTGTCTACCATGAAATGCTCCACATGGTTTATCCTGTCCAGCGCAAAGGTCATCGCCGGGTTATCCACAGCCGGGAGTTTCAAGAATCAGAACGGCGATTCCCGAACTATCGCAGCGTGCAGCAGACGCTGAAGACCATCCTTAAACGGTCGCATTGGCAGGAAAGGCGGCCGGTGCGGCGCAAGAGGAGGCGGGTGTAAGAGGAGCCATCGGCTTTTGCCAGTTAATAAGAACTGGCCTGATTTTGCTGAAGGCTGACGGCTGAATGCTTCATGTGAATCTCCGTTGCGCGCGGGATCACATGCGGTCTATTTGTTCTGAGGAACCTTATGACCAAGCAGGAAAGTGAAAAGCTGATCGAGGCTATTCGTGACAATTACCGCCGGGAGCGGGAAGGAGAAGCCCTTTACCGTCATCTTGCAGGCGCGGAAAAAGAGCCTGCCAAGCAAACCCTCTTGTTGCGGCTCTCCGAGGCGGAAGGGCGCCATGCGGAACGCTGGGCGCGGAAGATGGAAGAGCTTGGAGCCGAGCCGCCCGCTGCCCACTTGAATTTCGGAGCCCGCTGGCGGTTGCGCTTAGCCCGTTGGGTCGGCACGGAAGCGACCATTCGCAAGCAAGAAGCCAACGAAGATCGCGACATTGGCATCTACCAGCGCCAACGCGAAACCTTCGAGGAGGAAGTGGGAGACATCCTCCGGGAAGTGCAGGAAGACGAGCAGAAGCACCGCAGGTTTCTCCGCGAGCTGGAACAGAAGAGCGGGCCGCGGACGGCGCTCGATTCCATCTTGAGCAAGGAGCAGTGGCACCGCACCGGGCACAGTTGGGTGGGCGATGCCATCTATGGCGCTAATGATGGATTGGGCGCAGTGTTTGGATTGGTTTCCGGCGTTGCCGGTTACACTTCCATCGCTCACTGGGTCCTGGTCTCCGGCCTGGCGGGAACCATCGCCAGCGCCCTCTCCATGGCGGCGGGAGCGTATCTTGCCGCAAAATCGCAAGGGGAGCTTTCCCAAGCGGAGCTGGCGCGCGAGGAAGAAGAATTCCAGGATAACCCGGAAGAAGAGCGGGAAGAATTGGAGTTGATTTACCAGCTTAAAGGGTTCACCTCTGAAGAAGCGAAGATGCTGGTTGACCGCTTGGCGGAGCGGCCCGAGCAATTCATGAAGGCGATGGCCAGCGAGGAGCTTGGCATCAGCGAAATGAACGCCCCAAGCCCGGGCCGTGCCGCAGTCTCCTCCGGCATCTCCACGGCGCTGGGCGCCATCATTCCCGTGCTCCCTTTCTTCTGGCTGGACGGTATCACCGCCATCACCGTGGCGGCTGCCATTAGCTTGATGGCCCATTTCCTGGTAGGCGCCGGAAAGAGCCTGATGACCATTCGAAGCTGGTGGGCCAGCGGCCTTGAAATGATGGCCGTGGGCGCGCTTGAGGGCGTTGTGACTTATGGGTTGGGACTCGCGGCCGCCAAGCTGCTTTGAGAAAAGTTTTGGGTTATGAAACTGAAACGGTTTGCACGCTATACTCAATGTCGAGATTCGTGACGGCGAGGCAGCGCCGTTCATCGCCACAGGAGCCATTGAATCATGCCCATCTTCAAGCGCAATACCATTGCTCTCCTTCTCCCGATAGCCGCCATCCTGCTCGCTCCCTCCGCATTCGCATTCGCGGCGCTCACCGTTACATCGCCGGATGGAAACCTGACCCTCAGCTTTCAACTGAAGTCCAATGGGGCGCCTTACAAGCCGGGCGTCCGGCCTTATTACTCGGTCACCTACAAGAAGGCGGGAATCCTGGCGGATTCACCCCTGGGCTTGAACTTTCTGGGTGCGGCGCCCTTGGAAACCAACCTAACCATTACCGGCACGAGCCTGAGCACACAGGATGAATTTTGGCAGAATCCCTTCGGCCCGGCCCAAAACATTCGCGACCACTACCATCAACTTACCGTATCACTTGCGGAAACAAACGGCCTGCGCCGGCGTCTGAAAATCATATTCCGCGCCTATAACGAGGGCGTGGCCTTCCGTTACGACATACCGGAACAACCCGCGATCCAAGGGCTCACGCTGTCCTCAGAGAGCACGGGGTTCTATTTCACCGATGCCGCCACGGTCTTTGCGTTGAACCTTGGCAGCTTTACCACTCCCTACGAAAGTGAGTTCAAGCAGGAGAGTATCGACGAGATTAAACCCGAATCGATCATCGGCTTACCATTGCTCCTGCACCTTTCAAGCGGCCCTTGGGTGGCGTTGCTGGAAGCAGACTTGACGGATTATGCCGGCATGTACGTGGGCGGCGCCGAGGGTGTGACCCATGGCCTTGCCAGCAAACTCTCTCCGCTTCCGAATCATCCGGATGAGGCCGTCATTGCGTCCACGCCGAAGGCCACGCCGTGGCGGGTGGTGATGGTGAACTCGCGGCCCGGCGGGCTGATCGAATCGAGCGACCTTATCCTGAACCTGAGCCAGCCCTCGGTGCTGAAGGACACTTCCTGGATAGAGCCCGGTAAGTCAGCGTGGGATTGGTGGTCCGGAGATTACGATACGGGCGTCAGCTTCAAGCCCGGCATGAACACCCCCACCATCGAGCACTATATCGATTTCGCTTCTGCGCATGGGCTTCAATACATGCTCATCGATGCCGGCTGGTCACCCAAGAATGATATTCTCCACTGGGTTCCGGCCGTCAATCTTCCCGAAATTCTGAAGGTCGCGCGCCAGAAGCACATAAAAATCCTCCTGTGGATGCACTGGACCAATGTCAAAAGGCAGATCGACCAGGCATTTCCGCTCTTTGAGAAATGGGGCGTGGCGGGCGTGAAGATTGACTTTATGAACCGCGACGATCAGGAGATGGTGAATTTCTACGAGGAGATGGTGAGCAAGGCTGCCGCTCATCATCTCGTGGTCGATCTGCACGGAGCTTTTAAGCCCACCGGCCTGCGCCGCACTTACCCGAACCTGCTCACCCGCGAAGGCGTAATGGGCATGGAATACAGCAAATGGTCGCGCCGCACCAACCCGGTGCATGATGTGACGCTTCCCTTCACGCGCATGTTGGCCGGCCCGTTTGACTACACGCCCGGCTGCTTTAACAACGCCACCGAGTCCCAGTTTGTGCCGCGCCAGGTGAACCCCATGTGCCAGGGCACTCGCGCCCATCAACTGGCGATGTATGCCGTCTTCTTCAGCCCTCTGGCAATGCTTGCGGACTATCCCGAGGACTACGACCATCACACCGGCATGGAGTTTCTGGAGCGGATTCCGACCGTCTGGGATGAGACCAAAGTTCTGAACGGCCAACCCGCCCAATACATTACCGTTGCGCGCCGGAAGAACCATGGCTGGTACCTGGGCAGCATGACGGACTGGGCGCCGCGCGACTTCACCCTTCCGCTCAAGTTTCTTGGCCCCGGGCAATATCTGGAGGAAGTATTCGCTGACGGACCGGACGCCGCTCAAAATCCAAAGAGCATCATATACAGCAAGAAGTGGGTGAAGTCCACAGACACCTTGTCACTTCACCTGGCTCCGGGTGGCGGCGCCGCAGTGATTTTTACGCTTGCGCCGGGAGCCAAGCTTCCATAGCCTGCAACATTCTGGGGCAGCGCAAAGGCTACATATGAACCACCGGGCGGCGCGCCCCACTTTCCTCCCCCAGCAGCCATCACCACGAATTGCCGTCCGTTCACTTCGTAGGTGGCGGGGGTGGCGTTGCCGGCAGCGGGAAGAGTAGCCTCCCACAGCAGCCTCCCCGTCGCTTTGTCGAAGGCGTGAAACTTGCGGTCGCGAACCGTTGCGCCGATAAAGACCAATCCGCCGGCGGTCACCAGCGGTCCGCCGTAGTTTTCGCTACCCGTGTTTTGCAGACCCTTCGCAACAAGCTCCGGATATTCCCCGAACGGAATCTTCCAGACGAATTTCCCGGTATTCAGGTCGATGGCATTCAGTGTCCCCCACGGAGGTTTTACTGCGGGATAACCATCCGGGTCCAGAAACTTGTTATAACCGTCCATCGAATATCGAAGCGGGTGGAATGGCGGCTGGGCTCTTCCAAGTTTGACTTGAGCATCCTGGCCGGTCGCCAAGAAATTCGCCAGCGCCTGAACGGCACGGTTCCCAAGATTGGAAAACGCGGGCATGCGCCCGCGGCCGCCGCGAATAATGATCACGATTTGCGATTCTGAAAGTCTCCCCCGGATTCCAGTAAGTGCTGGAAACTCCGGTGGACTTCCTTTCATATCTACGCGGTGGCAACCGGCGCAATTCGCACGGTAGAGTTGTCTCGCCGTAGTATTGGCTTGGATCTTTGGACGCGGGATCAGCCGCAAAATCCAGGCCATCTCATTTGAGTTTACGTAGAGAATTCCGGTCTTCGGATCAAAAGCCGGGCCTCCCCATTCGCCGCCGCCGTCAAAACCGGGGAAGATGACCGTTCCCCGCAAGCTGGGCGGAGTGAACTGGCCGCCGCTAGTTAATTTTTCGAGTTCTTGAAGAACCGCCCGGTGCGCTGCAGGTGTGCGAACCGTTGCCAAATCCGGTGTGAATTGCTGGCGCGCAAAAGGCGGCGGCAACAGCGGTAAGGGTTGAGTTTTCGCCAGCCGCTCGCCCTCGACATTGGAAGCGGCCACTCTGCGGTATTTGATGGGAAAGAGCGGCTGGCCGGTCACGCGGTTGAACATGAAGACGAAACCGGACTTGGTGATCTGGGCGACGGCGTCGATAGGATGGCCATCCCTCATGATGGTCACCAGGGCGGGTGCCGCAGGAAAATCGCGGTCCCACACATCGTGCCTCACACCCTGGAAGTACCACACGAGTTTTCCGGTCTCTGCCTGAAGAGCCAGCAGGCAATTCGCATACAGATTATCTCCCCGGCGGTTGGCGCCATAGAAGTCGAATGCTGCGGAGCCGGTCGCAGCAAACACCAGGCCGCGCTTTTCGTCCACGCTCATTCCGGCCCAGTCATTCGCTCCGCCAATGTACTTCCAAGCGTTCTTCGGCCAGGTGTGGTAACCCGGCTCGCCCGGGTGAGGAATGGTGTGAAATGCCCAGCGGATTTGTCCGGTTCGAACATCGTAAGCGCGGATGTCTCCGGGCGACGCGGGCAGGTCCTCCGCGACAATGCTGCCCATGATTAAGAGGTTTTTGTAAATCACCCCGCGACTGGTGGCGGACACCGATTGCTGGTCCGGATCACGGCCAAGGCCCTGGCGCAGGTCTACCCTTCCTCCGCTACCGAAGCTTTGAACAAGCTTGCCCGAACGCGCATTGATCGAATAAAGATATGGCCCGGCCACGAAAAAAATCCGGCGATCGTAGCCGCTTTCCCAGAAAGTCACGCCGCGATTGCGAAGTTTGCTTTTGACAGGGTGGCCCTGATTCGGGTCAAAACTCCACTTCAGTCTTCCCGTAGCCGCGTCGAGCGCGATCAGCCGCAACTTCGGCGTGGTGGCGTAGAGGACGCCATGCACGATGATCGGATTGCATTCCATTTCGGATTCGGGGAATGCGTCGCCCGAGTCGAATCTCCACGCTACTTCTAACTGATGGACGTTTGAGAGATTGATCTGTCGAAGGGAGGAATAGTGAATGTTATCCGGCGCACCCCCGTAGACTCCCCAGGTTTGATAGGCTGCATGGGGATGGAGCTGCTGGCCGAACGCGAGCCGGGAAATAAATGCGATTGTCAGAGGCAAGAAAAATCTGAGGGCGAATCCGCGGGGAATGCATCTCATTTCAGATCGGAGCATAGAAAAATCCCCAAAGGTGCCAGCCACAACCGTGGCCAGAAACCCGGAACGGAGTGAAAAAAGAATCATTCCGGTGACGACCGCTTTTCCTTTGAGCTTCTTCTCACCTCCGGTTGTGTGTTTGAGGGCTGGATGCGCAGGCCAAGTCTGAGCTTCAGGGCCTGCTATCAAGCTGCTAAGCATGACATGTATCGAGGGAAATGAGTAGGGGTCTTAGGGCCTCCGGTCTTTGGTTCTGGTTGGGGCGGCATGGTGAACCGGCGCTTGGGTCAATCGCAGAATTGTGGCGGCGGCCATGAATCTTGCGGCGGCGCTCTTATCGTCGAGCATCGCTTCGAGCTGGGGCATGGCATGGCGGTCCCGACGGTCACCCAAAGCGCGTGCTGCCGCCGCGCGCACCGCATCGTTCTTGTCGGTCAAAGCGTCTTCAAGCTCCGCCAAGGATTTGGGGCTCTTGTCCTTGGCTAGCAATTCCGCAGCAATGGCCCGCTGGGGCGCGCCCTTATCCTTCAGCAAATCTTCGGCAAACCCTACGCCCATGGAGAATGGCCCCAACAGTGCTCCCGCGCCTTCGGAAATTCCCATTTTCGCCAGGGCGCTGCGATCATATAGCTTGTCCTTCGCGGCCTGCATTTCACCCTTGATGGGGCCGGGGCCGCCCTTCTGCTTTTCACCAGAAAGCACGCGAATAAGGACTTCGCGACCGCTGTGGTTCCCCATTTGCCAGAGCGTTCTGGCAGCCACGAAACGCACATCCGGCGCGTCATCGTCCAGCGCCCGCCGCAACTCGGCAATTCTGCGCGGAGACTTCACTTCACCCAAAGCCGCCACGGCCGTCAATCGGACATACGTATCTTTATCTTGAAGTCCTTTTTGAATGGCTTTCAGCGCGGGCCGCTCCGGGCCAATGGTGCCGAGCGCAGTCAAGGCTTGCGTTCTTCTGATGGGATTGGAGTCCGCCGCTGCATTCAGCAACAACTTCCAAGCCTGATCACTAACACTCTCCCCGGTTAGGAAGCTGGGAAAGAGCGCAACCATGAACAATAGGGACACGAGTCGATTCATCTTTCAACCTTCCTCTCTTTTTGTATAAGATGGACAGTGTAGCACTCGCAGACCCTCTGAAATCACCCTAATCATACGCATGCCGCAGCAGCCGGCCCACCTCGAGCTGAAACGACGGATTATTGGCTTTCCCGGTAACCTTGATGGGAAGGACCGTTCCCGATTTTCCGCGGCGGAAGAACGGGTCAAACGGGATTAACAGCAGAGACTTTTTGCCTTTCACAATTTGTGAGAGCCCGGCTTTCAGGCGCAGCGTGCCTTGAAAGTCCAGATTCTGGCTGTCCAATTGATAGGTTCCACTCAACCGGATCGCCGCGCCCGGAAGCGTGAACGTTATGTCTGAAAAAGTGAGGACTGCGCTTCGCAGAACGAACCTTGCCCGGAGATTGGAAAGGACATTGGAAGTTTCATCGCCCTGCCCTTTGCCCAGGCCTTTGTGGTTCAGTGCCTGAACTTTCTGATCCACGGAAGGCTGGGTGAAATGTACCGATGCGATTTCGAAGTGCCCGTCCAGCCTCATGCGGTCTGCGATGTCGCCGGGGCCAGGTGGAATCTCCATGCGGGTACTCAAGTTGGCGATACCTTCGAGCGGCGGATGGCCGCCTTTCATTGCAAAGCGCAGCAGGTCATCCAGGTGGGCTTGTTCAGACGTCACCTGCAAGTTCAGCAATCTCCCTTTTCTTCCCGTCACTTTAAGCACCCCGCCACGGGCCGTGAGTGTGGTCTGGAGGAAGTGGGCCACAACGGGTTCGAGCATCGTGTTTCCGGTGGTCCCGTCCACCACAGAATGGAACTGCGTGGTCAAGTTCACCGCGTTTCCGCTCAGCCGGACACTGAAGTCCGGCGTGCCGGTTGTCCCCTGCACGGCGATATTTTCCAAGGTGCCGTGGAAATTTCCCTCAGAGGAAAGAATGCCCGCAATGCCACGGAACACGGAAAGATCAGCGTGGGTAAAGGTGTACTTGCCGGTAAGAGGCGTTTCTCTGGGCTCCTGCGGGTTCCAAGGGCCAAAGGTCCCGCTGCAGTCGATCTCACCCGGCGGCTTTGGATTAAGGAGCCAGGCATGATAAAAGGTGGGACGGCCGAGTCCCGCTTGGTGCATCACGAGCCGGCTTATGACGAAGATGCGGGGCGGTTTGCCCGTATCGCTCGAGAGAAGTTCCAACCGCGCATTCTTGATGAGCATCACGTCCACAACAACGGGCAAGGGCTTGGGCTGTTTCGTGTGGGGCGCAGGCGCTTCTGCCACCGGGTGTTCATGGCGGGGGGGGATGTGAATCTCCAGCCCTTCCAATGTGATGTTATGAAGATGGCTTGGCCTGCGGATCAACTCCATCAGCCCGGCGTCGGCAGAAAAGCGGGCAACAGAGATCAGTGGCGGGGAATTTAGATGACCATTGAGGCGTAGTAAAAGACCTTGCCCGCTGAGTCTGATACGAGGATAGATGGAAACGTCGAACTCGTTCAACGTGACTTGGCTGGCAAACCGCGCGTTGAGCGTTTCAATTGCCTCTTGCTTCACCCAGTTCTTCAGTCGACCGGAAAATCCGCGTGCAATCAGCCCCAGCAGCACAAAGAATGCAAGCATCAATCCTGCAATCTTCCACCGCTGTCGCGCGGAATTTTCAGCCTTTCTGGAGGACTTCATAGAGGCTGACTCTTTGATGTTGTGAGTTCGAGAGTTTGGCGCTTTCAATTTCCGCTCCGAAAATGAGAATCCATTCTGTCATTATAAGCTACCGGGAAAAGCAGAACACGCCGCCGCTGCGAAATGCCAGCGCAGCGAATTGACCGCGCGCCGCAATTCTGCTAAAAATCAGATGTGACCGTTGCCAAGCCCAGCACTGGAATTTCGGAGATTCTTGCGGCCTTGCGCCTGGAACATGTGCATTATGCCATTCGGGATATCACCGTGGTGGCTGAGCAACTGGCACGCCAGGGCAAGGAGATTCTTCCACTCAACATCGGCGACCCTTTGCAATTTGACTTTAGAACTCCCTCCCATTTGATTGAAGCGGTGACCAAGGCCATGTGGGATGGGCAGGATGGTTACGCGCCTTCGCTGGGGATGCCGGATGCCCTGGACGCCATTCGCTCCGAGGCGGAACGCAAGGGCATCCGCAACATCCGATCTGCATTCGTAACTCAGGGCGTCAGTGAGGCGGTGGATCTTGCCCTGACGGCACTGGTGAATCCGGGCGAGGATGTGCTCACTCCGTGTCCGGAGTATCCGCTCTATTCGGCAGTGCTGGCAAAGCTCGAAGCGCGGCCGAACGCCTATGGTTTGAAAGAAGCTGAAGGTTGGGAGCCGGATGTGGAGGACTTGGCCCGCAAAATCACGGGCAAGACTCGCGCCATTGTGGTGATCAATCCCAACAATCCCACCGGGGCGGTTTATGCGCGGCGAACCCTTGAAGCGATTGCGGACGTGGCCCGCCGCCACGGTCTGTTGATTCTTGCCGATGAGATTTACGACAAGCTCGTATTGGGCGGAGAGCCGCATTATTCCCTGGCGGCGCTCGCCCCGGATGTGCCAGTCATCACCTTCAACGGATTGTCAAAGGCTTACCTGGTCCCCGGCTGGCGGGTGGGATGGGGCATCGCCAGTGGGCCGGAGCAGGCCCTGGCGCCCTATCTCGAAGGAATTCACAAGCTGCTGCGGGCGCGCCTGAGTGCCAATCGTCCCCAGCAATACGCCATCCGGCCAGCCCTGGAAGGCCCGCAGGAACACTTGAAAGGGATTGTGGCCAAGCTCCGCGCCCGCCGGGACCTGACCGTAAATTGGTGCAACTCGAATCCGGGAATTTCCTGTGTGCCGCCTCAAGGCGCCTTTTATGCCTTTCCCCGCATCGAGGTGACGGAAGACGATGAGCAATTCGTCCGCCGTCTTCTCCAGGAAAAACAAGTCCTCCTCGTTCACGGCAGCGGCTTCGGCAGGCCCGAAGGGACCGCGCACTTCCGGATCGTCTTCCTACCGGGTGAGGACACGCTTCGCCGCGCTTACCGGAGTATTGACGAATTCATGGAGAAGCATTACGCCTGATTCCGTCCTTCAGAACACCCGGAACGTTGATGAGCCCGCCGGACCGGACGCCGCCCCGGAGCACGTTGAATTTCCGGTGAACTATTGCCCGGCTTGCTCCGCGCGGCTTGAGGCGCGCCATTGCAAGATGATTTGTCCCCGCTGCGGGTTCTTCATGTCCTGCTCGGAATTTGAATGAGGCCGCTCGTCGCACCCGGTGATCCGGCCCGGCAAGGAAGCCCATGTCCTCTCCCATGAACCGCTACGAAAACCAAACCTTTGAAAACCAGCACCTGCTGCTGGATGAAGGCATCTTCATCAATTGTACATTCAAGAATTGCAGCCTGGAGTTCTCGGGCGGTGACGTCTATGTCCAGAACTGCCAAGGCGAGGGATGCCAGCTCATCTGGCGAGGAGCCGCGCAGAGGACGGTCTTCCTGCTGCAAGGTCTGGGCCTGATGGCCACCCCGGCGCCGCCGCCTGTGAATCCGGTGCGCGTCCAATAAACGCGCAGGGAGTGTAGCAAACGGCTTCACGCTGCGGGTGAACCCATTCCGGGCTTCGATTCATCTCACCTATTGCGAAGTTCATCGACTTGTAGCGACGGTCATGTGTCTTCGCCTCAGCCTGCGCGGCGGGAAACGCCGCTTCACCATGCCGCCCTCTTCCCGCAGCGGGGTGGCCACGTCTCAAAGTAGGTTCGGAGAAGGCGGCGCGGTGACGCGTAAAGGTTGAGCGCCATACACCACCAAGGATTCAAGGTGGATCAAACGCTCCAGTTTCTGTTGCAACACGGCTCGGCGGTGCTTTTGATCTGCGTCTTTGTGGATCAGCTTGGGCTTCTGTTCCCGGCGGTTCCCTTACTCATTGGGGTGGGCGCCTTGGCGGGGCGGGGCCAATTTCCACTGCCTTTGGGCGTCGGAGAGGCCGGCGAACCATCGTCCAGCCCGCAGACAAGTCTGCCCGGTCCGGCCGGCCATTAAACCCGTTGATCCCAGTGAGAGTCGCTTTGGTCGTGGCCGCTCGCGACGTCCTCATTCAAGGTCTATTTCGTGCGCCTCGAGCACACCCGAATTGTCCAAGTCTCCCACCACTTTTACCTTGGCGCCCACCACAAGGTCCGTTGCGGCCCCCGCGCTTCCATCCTTCTTGTGAATCGTGGTGTTCTTGTCGTAGGTGACATGAAAGATCATCTGTCCGCCGGAGTCCACCGTGAACTTCCCCGGCGATGGGTCAGAGATGGTGCCTTCCAGCGTGAAGTTGGATGAGGAATCTTGCGGTGCCGGACGCGCCTCGAGCTTTGTCCAGGAACCCGCCGCAAGCGCCCCGGCAGCCATCCCCAACAGAACAAAAACCGGGAAATGACGTTTTCGCTTCATCTTCGCCGTCCTTTCAATTCAGGCGTGATTGTAACGCAATGTCATTCCGTTTGCGAACCTGCGGATCGCGCGGTGGTGGCGCAATTTGCTGTAGCGGCGCTCTATGAGCGCCGGAAACCGCTGAAGATTCAGGTTCGGCGCTGATAGAGCGCCGCTACAGCAAACAGATGAAGCCACTACTGATCGCGACATGTCGTGGAATGTAACGCCTGGAGCATCGCCACCGTCGCTGCCCTGAAATCGATCTCCACGCGCAACTGACTAACTTCCCGGCAGTAGGTCATCCAGGGCCCCATGTTTTGCAGCGTTGGGCCGGGACTTCAATGAATCGTACTTGGCCAAGGCCAGTTCAGCCTTGGCTTGCTGGCCTGCGGCGTAATAAAGGTCGCTCAGGCGCTTATAGGCAACAGCGAAGTTGGGATCAAGCGCCACGAAGGCCTCAAGATCGGCGGTAGCATCACTCTTCTTGCCTTGTTGGGCCAATAGTTGACCGCGCCAGAAATAAGCGAGGGTGGTCTTTGGATCCAAATCCAGCGCTTTATCCAATTGCGCCTTGCTCGGACCATAATTGTTCTGCTTGAAGAGAGCTATCCCCAATGCTGTTCACATAGGCAGCTATCCCATCGCAGCATGATTCCCACGCGCAGTAGGGGCGTGCCTTGCGCCCGCCCGTGGGCAACCACAAGGGTCGCCCCTACAAGAGGATCCCCTTATCTGGACAGTATTGCCCATAACCTGAATGATCCATGAAGCTATCATCGAGGAACGTCAGAGCAAGCTTAAAACCGCGGTCCGACGATCCCCTAAAGTAAATTCGCGGATCATCCGGGCTAAGCAACCAAAAGGGCGAACGCCGGAATCAGTGCTCAGCCTCCAGGAAACGCTCCGCATCCATGGCCGCCATACATCCAGAACCCGATGCGGTGATGGCCTGGCGGTAAATGCGGTCTTGGACGTCACCCGCTGCAAAAACACCCGGCACATTGGTCCGCGAGCCGTTCGACGTTTTCAGGTATCCCAGGTCATCCATTTCAAGCTGGCCCTTGAAGATGGTCGTATTGGGAGAGTGCCCGATTCCAATGAACACGCCATGGACGGGCAGAAAACTCTCCTCCTCCGTCAATGCGTTTTTCAGCTTCACGCCTGTGACCTCACCCTGATCCGGGTCCTGGATGTCCACAACGGTCGTGTTCCAGACCGGTTGTATCTTTTCATTGCGGAGCAGGCGGTCCACCATAATTTTTGAGGCGCGCAACTGGTCGCGGCGGTGAACCAGATTGACCCGGGTGGCGTATCGCGTCAGAAAAAGCGCATCCTCCGCGGCCGTGTCGCCACCACCCACCACCGCCACTTCCTTGCCCCGGAAAAAGTAACCATCGCAGGTGGCGCAGGTGGAAACACCATGCCCAAGCAGACGCTTCTCGGAATCCAAACCCAGCATCTTAGCGGAGGCGCCCGAGGCGACAATCAACGTCCGGGTCTCAATCTGCTCATCGCCCATTTCGATCACAAAAGGCCTTTTGGAAAGATCGACACGAGTTACATCGCCTTCCTTGAATTCGGTTCCGAATTCAGTTGCCTGCTTTTGCATCAACTCAATTAATTCGGGGCCCTGGACTCCTTTGGGAAAGCCTGGGAAATTTTCCACTAGAGTCGTCAAGCTCAGTTGGCCTCCAGCCTCCACCCCGCGGATCACCAGAGGTTTCAGGTTGGCTCGCGCCGAATAAATTGCAGCGGTCAGGCCTGCGCAGCCGGAACCGACAATCACGACATCTTTCATTGGAAAAATCCCTTCTTCAAAAAACCGCAGCCGTTGAATCATTTTGCCCGGCCCAATCGTATCCATTGTCGAGGGCCGACCGCAGGACAGTTTACTACGCCGGATCATTTGCCGGTTTGGAAATCCGCTCCGGCCTCCCCTGGAACGATGCCGCCCGGCGGTCTCAACCCAACTTGACAGGCTTGTGGGTAGTGATGCAACTTGGTTGCTGTAGCGCCGCTCTATGAGCGGCGAAATCCGCCGGTCACAGGCCGGAGCCACAGAACCGAGCGTCGCCGACTTACGACCGTGTGTATATAAAGCTTGTTCCGATGAAGCTGGTTCCCCTCACCGTTCAATGCCCGCAATGCGGCTCCCGCAACGTGGTCTATTCCTGCAATCCCACTTGCTGCTTCAATCATGTCTGCGGGGATTGTTACGCCACGTTCGAGCTGGCCACCGCCATTGTGGGCAGTGCATCGGACGATCTTGAATCCGTTCCACCTGCACCCGACGCGTCCCATCCCACGGCTCCCTGCGTCCGCTGCGGCGAATGCGTGGTCTTCATGATTGAAGATGGCGGCAGCCCGGAAAAGCGCCTGCTGTGCACATCCTGCAAGACGGTTCTCCAACTGCTAATCGAAAACATCAGTGCCGCTTGAGCGCGATGCTGCCGGCGGGGTTGAAGATTGCCCCTGTAGCGGCGGTCTATGACCGCCGATTTGAGATTTGTAATCTTTCCGGCGCTCACAGAGCGCCGCTACAGATGACGAGGAGAGTCCTGCCGTCGAACGATTCAACCTATTGCGGTGGCTGGGTCATCGCTCCCTCGGCCGCCGAGCCTACCAGCGCCGCGTATTTCGCGAACACGCCGCTCTTATAGTGCGGCTCCGGCGCGCGCCAGCTCTTCAACCGCTCCTGAATCGTGGCGGCCGGCAACTCCACCTCCAACTTGCGGGCGTTGATGTCAAATACTACGATATCACCATCTTGCAATGCGGCAATGGGTCCGCCTACAGCGGCTTCGGGGGCCACGTGGCCCACCATCAGCCCACGCGTCGCGCCGCTAAAGCGCCCATCGGTGAGCAACGCCACCGACTCACCCATCCCTTCACCCACAATAGCGCCGGTGACGCCCAGCATTTCCCGCATTCCCGGCCCACCTTTCGGCCCTTCATAACGGATCACCACCACGTCGCCGGGTTTGATGCTCTTCGTTGTTACCGCCGTCATGGCGTCTTCTTCACAGTTGAACACGCGAGCCGGGCCGCGATGGTGCAGCCTCTCATGTCCGGAAATTTTCACGACGGCTCCCTCCGGCGCGATATTGCCTTTCAGAATCACCAAGCCTCCGGTCGCTTTCAGCGGTTTGTCCGCCGGATGGACCACCACCTGTCCGGGTGTTTCCACGGCCTTCTTAGCTTCCTCACCCAACGGTTTACCCGTGACCGTGATGGCGCTTGGATCAATCAATCCGCCCTCCAGCATTTTCTTGGCGATCAGTTGAATGCCGCCCGCCTGATGAACGTGGACGGCCATGTACCGCCCGGCCGGCTTCAAATCCGCAATCAGCGGCGTCTTGCGGCTGATGACGTCAAAGTCATCGATGGTCAATGGCACTCCGACTTCGCGAGCCATGGCCAGCAAGTGCAGCACGGAGTTGGTGGAACCGCCCGTGGCGGCAACGCTGGCAATGGCATTTTCAAAGGCCGCGCGCGTCAGGATGTCCTTGGGGCGGCGGTTGGCGCGCAACACGTCCATCACCAGTTTTCCGGTCTGGTAAGCAATCTCCATTTTTTCAGGGACGGTGGCCGGCACGCTGTTGAAACCCATCGGTGACAGGCCGATGAACTCCATCACCGTGGACATGGTGTTGGCGGTAAACTGTCCACCGCAAGCTCCGGCGCCGGGGCAGGCCACGTCCTCAAGCTGCTTCAACTCGGCGTCCGTCATCAGGCCCGCAGCGTGCGCGCCAATCGCCTCATACACGTCTCCCACGGTCACTTCGCGCCCCTGGAAATTGCCGGTGGCGATGGAGCCTCCGTAAAGCAGCACCGAAGGCACATTCAAACGAATGAGCGCCAAGGCGCCCCCCGGAATGGTTTTGTCACAACCGACCAGCGCCACCATGGCGTCAAACATGTGGCCGCGGCCCACCAGCTCAATCGAGTCGGCGATCACTTCGCGGCTCACCAGCGTAGCCTTCATCCCCTCCGTGCCCATGGTCACGCCGTCGGAAATGGAGATGGTGTTGAACTCCATGGGCGTCCCCCCTGCCGCGCGCACGCCTTCCTTGATCTTGGTGGCAAGTTGGCGCAAGTGAAAGTTGCACGGCATCGTCTCAATCCACGTATTGGCAATCCCCACCATGGGCCGGGCCAAGTCCGCATCGGTCAAGCCAATCGCTTTCAGCATGGCGCGAGCGCCCGCGCGCTGCGGCCCATCGGTTATCGTGCGGCTCCAGTGTTTCGGATCAAAAGCCATGATTCCTCCCTAAGATAAAGGTGTCAGCCTTCAGCCATCGTGCGATTGTTCAACCGGCTGTCCGCTGATCACTAACGGCTGAATACTCCTAATCCATTGCCGCTACTTCACGCTTGTCACTCCTCTACACCGCTGGCGCCGGGCATTCCTCAATCTCTTCCCCAGACCGCGGCGCGCCCGGCGGCTGCGGGCGTAGCGGATGCGAAATGATGAGCGCCACCGAAGAGATGATGATGGCTCCGGAGAGCACTGTCCGCAGGCTCAGGGGTTCGGCTGCAACAGCCCAACCCAGAATCACAGCGATCAGCGGGTTGACATAAGCATAAGTCGCAACGCGCGCCGGTGACGTCGCGCCGAGCAGCCAACGATAGCAGAAAAATCCGATGATGGCACCAAAAACGATCAAGTAAGCCAAAGAAATCCAGGAGCGTGCCGAAACTTTTGCCAGGCTGAAACCCTTCGCTTCCCCGGTCAACAACGCAGCGATCAGCAGAAAGCAAGCTCCGCTGGCCATCTCCATGCCGGCGGACATCATTGTGGAACCGCTCGACTCCAAGCGTCGTGAATAAAGCGAACCCGCCGCCCAGGAAAGCGCCCCGGCCACCAGCACGGCTCCGTCCACCAGGTCCACGCTGTTTCCGCCCAGCACTTGGCCGGGTCCCACCAGCAACCCGATTCCTGCCAAGCCCATCACCAGGCCCGCAATCAGTCTTGGACCCAGATGAATGCCACGATGGAGCAGCCAGTCGAGCACCACCATCCACAGAGGAACCGTGGAAAGCAGCAGAGCGGCCAGCCCGGAAGGCACACGTTGTTCCGCCCACACCAGTGGGCCATTGCCGCCCAGGAACAGCAGCCCGCCCACGATCATTGCAGATTTCCAATGCGCAGAGTTCGCAGACTTGGCGCCGCGCGCCCTCGCCAGCAATATCACGGTTGATCCGGCCACAAAGTACCGGCCGGCCATCATCAGAAACGGTGGGATGGTTTCAATGGCGAAACGAATGGCAAGGTAAGTGGTCCCCCAGATCACGTAGATGCCCCCGAAAGCCAGGATCATCTTGATGCGGGGCGCCCGCCGGCGCGCGAGGCCCATCGCGTAGCTCGACGGCTTTTCAGAGCGGTCCATCAGCGGCTGTTGCATCATGCGATCTGTCATTCTCGCAAATCCCTCCGGCCCTGACAATAGCGGCAAACGCAAGGTAGTGGTGCATTTTCGCTGCTGTAGCGGCGGTCTCTGACCGCCGAATTTTATTTTTCAGCAGCTTCCGGCGGTCAGAGACCGCCGCTACAGCAAACTGAACCACTACCAAACGCAAAGCCTGCTTCTCATCAGGCATATGATTGTGATATGTTTTCCGGCTGCGACGCGGCGATTCCGGTGGGTTAACACAAATGGCGGATCGCATTGCGAAAATCTTGTCAACCGGGGGTCTCACATTTTGGCCATGAGTCGAAGAAGGTTTCTGCAAGCGTCGGCGGTGGCGGGCGGTGTTTCCGCCTTGCCCGCCTCTGCCCGTCCGCTTGAAATCGGCACGAGCAAGCCCGGTAAAGTCTTTTCCCATGCTTCCCAAGCAGCGCCAGGTCCCCTACCGGTGGGATCGTCCGAGACCTCTCCCAAACCATTACGGCTTGGCATTATCATTGGCATCGGCAGCGACCCGCAGGCCGCAGTGGCAAAAGTTCACAGCCTTGGGCTGCCCACCTGCCAGGTCTCTACCGGCTCGGTGGACCCCGGTTTGATCCCTCGCCTCAAGGACGCGCTGAATCAATACCAGATTGAAGCAACTTCGCTGGTCACGGGCGGCCCCGGCCCGGAAGTCTACGATTTTTACCAGGGACCGTTGACCATTGGATTGGTTCCGAGAAAATATCGCGCCGCGCGGATTGCCTTCATGAAGAAAGCTTCCGACTTTGCCAAGCAGTGCGGCATTCCGGCGCTTCAAACCCATTGCGGATTCATCCCGGAGAATCCCAACGATCTCCTTTACGAGGAAGCGGTGGAAGCCATTCGCGAGGTGGCTTTGCACTGCAAGGGGAACGGGCAGCATTTTCGGTTTGAGACCGGTCAGGAGACCCCCATCACATTGGTGCGTGCCATTCACGACGTGGGGTTAGAGAATCAGGGCGTCAATTTTGACCTCGCCAACCTGATCCTGTATGACAAGGCCAACCCGGTTGACGCTCTGCCCATCCTTGCGCCTTATGTGCAAGGCATTCACGCCAAGGATGGACTTTTCCCCACAGACCCCAAAAATCTGGGACAGGAAGTCCCCATCGGCCAAGGCAAAGTAGATTTCCCCGCTATCATAAACGGCTTGAAGAAGTTGAATTACCAGGGCGCCATCACCATTGAACGCGAAATTTCCGGCCCGGAGCAATTTGAAGATATTCGCCGGTCGATTGGATATCTCGAAAGCCTGATCGGATAACATGGAGGCATCAATGAAGGACAAAGCATCGAGTGACGGGATGAATCGCAGGGAATTCGTGGGAGCGGTCGCAGGCATGATGATTATTGCTCCACAACTGGTGCGCGGGACGGCCGCGAACTCGGCGCCGCGCCTGGGACTGCTCGGCTGCGGCGGCCGGGGCACGGAGGACGCAAAAAACATGATCACCTACACGCCAGCCCGACTGGTGGCGCTGGGCGATCTGTTTCCGGACCAGCTCGAAAAGGCCAAAACCTTTTTTGATGGAATCAACGCCAAGAAAGGCCAGCCGCCCATCGACCGCTCACAGATGTTTCGCGGCCCGAACGCTTACCAGGAGCTGATCAATTCCAAAGAAGTGGACATCGTGCTGATCACCACTCCACCCTATTTTCATCATCAGCATCTAGCCGCCGCGGTCGATGCCGGCAAGCACGTCTATTGCGAGAAGCCGGTGGCCGTGGACGTGGACGGCGCGAAGCGCGTGATGGAGATTGGGAAGAAAGCGCAGGGCCGCCTGAGCCTGGAAGTGGGATTCCAGATTCGCAAGGCGCCGCCCTTTGTCGAAATGGTCCGGCGCATCCACGCCGGCGCCCTGGGCTCCATTGCCTGCGGCGAGTCCTATTACTATGCCACTCCCGTTGACCGGCCCGCCTGGCCAAACGCCTCACCCGTTGAAGTCCGGCTGCGCAACTGGGTCTATGATCGCGTCCTTTCCGGCGACATCATCGTGGAGCAGAACATCCACGTGGTCGATACCTGCAACTGGATCCTACAAGGACATCCCGTGAAGGCGCTCGCCCAAGGCGGCCGGGCGGCTCGAACCGACTCGGGCGACGCCTGGGGACACTACAACGTCGTCTTCGAATATCCCAACGGCGTTCACGTAACACTCAACTCCACGCAGTTTGATAAGGGATGGTGGGACGTGAACGAACGGTTCTTCGGGAGCAAGGGTGTTTCCGAATCGCACTATTCAGGTCCCGTGGCCATTTATGGCGATGAGCCCTGGAGCTGGAACACCCACCCATCCCCGGAGCAGAAGGAGTCGAAGAGCTTTTCCACTTCTGGCGCTTTCCATGACAATCTGGCCGACGCTGACTCCGAAAAGCAGAAATCATTCGTCGCCAGCATCACCAGCGGCCAGTTCCACAATCAGGCGGCGCTGGGCGTGGAATCCGCGTTGAGCGCCATGCTGGGCCGCACCGCCGCTTATAAAGGGCATGAAGTGACTTGGGATGAACTGCTGAAGATGGACATGCATTGGGAGTCGCACATTGACTTAAATCAGTTTGCGTGAGTGGTGGCCATAGCCAGTTTGGGGTGCGGTGGCTGCCAGATAGGCTTCTCTGGTTACTGCCTTCTGCTCACTGTTTGCTGCGTTTCAGCGCCATCCCCACAATTTCCGCCAGGTGCAAAGCGCGCCGCCCCGTGCATTGCGCGATCTGCTCGCGGCAACTATAGCCGTCGGCGATAATCAAAGTGTCGTCGGAAGCCGCGCGGACGGCGGGCAGCAAAGCGTTTTCCCCGGCCTTTATCGACACCGCGTAGTGTTCGCGCTCAAACCCGAAGCTTCCCGCCATGCCGCAGCAGCCTGACTCCGGCTGCTCCGCCACCACGCCCAGCTTTTCGAGCAGCCGCAATTCATGGCTTGTGCCCATCAGCGCCTTCTGGTGGCAATGGCCGTGGTAGATCGCCTTGCGGCCGAGCGGCGGGCATTCAAACTGGGAGGCGTTCTTGCTCAGGAACTCCGCAAGCAAGAAAGTCTGGCCGGAAAGCTTCCGGGCAACCGGATCATCGGGAAAAAGGTTGAGCAGTTCGTCTCGAAACACCGAAACACAAGCCGGCTCCAATCCCACCACGGGCGTGCCCGCTTCAACCGTGGGGCGCAAGGCTTGAAGGACTTTCTGCAATGATTTGCGGGCGCGATCCAACATGCCGAAGTCGTAAAGCGGCCGCCCGCAGCACAGCGGATCTGCCGGGACGATGGGTTGGAACCCGGCGGCTTCAAGCACTTCGACAGCGGCAATGGCCACCTGGGGCGTCAGGTAATTGTTGAAGGTGTCCGCCCACAGGATCACGGATGGCCCATGCGGGTTGCATTTCGGCCGGCTGCGCCACCACTTTCGGAATGAATGCGTGGCAAAACGCGGGACTTGGCGCTCAACGGCCATGCCGCTCGCCCACTTTGCAATCTCCCGCAGGCCGGGCGTTTGGGTGAATAGATTGGCGAGCGGCGCAATCGGGGAAATGAGTCTCGCCCAAGATTCAATCAGCCCAAATGCGTAGGCGGAGCGCGGACGCAACCGTCCTTCGTAATAATGGTAGAAAAACTCGGCCTTGTAGCTCGCCATGTCCACATTCACCGGGCATTCCGTCTTGCAGGCTTTACATGCCAGGCACAAGTCCAGCGCCTCCTTCACGTGCTCATCGCGCCAGCCTTGGGTGATGACTTCTCCCTTGAGCATCTCAAACAGCAGCCGCGCCCGGCCTCGCGTGGAGTGCATCTCCTCGCCGGTGGCCCGGTAACTGGGACACATCGCGCCGCCCGAAGCGTGGCGGCACTTGCCAAATCCCACGCAACGTACGGATGCTGCCGCAAAGCTGCCGTGATCCTCTGGAAACTTGAAGGCCGTCGCGGGCTCGTTGAGCGAAAACCCCGCCCCCAACCGCAAGTTTTCGTCCATACGGTAAGGGTCCACCAGTTTGCCCGGGTTCATGCGGCCCTCGGGGTCCCAAATTGCCTTGAACCGGCGGAAAGCCGTAACCAGTTCCTCGCCAAACATCGCCGAATAGAGCTCGGCCCGAGCCTGGCCGTCCCCGTGCTCGCCGGAGAGCGAGCCGCCATAGCGCGCCGCCAGCGCCGCCGCCTCTCCCATGAATCGCCGGAAGATTCCGATGCCGCGCTCCGTCTTCAGGTCGAAATTGATGCGAATGTGAACGCAACCCTGCCCAAAATGGCCATAAAGCGACCCACCGTAGCCGAACCGGTCGAGCAGGGCGCGAAGGTCCCGCAAGTAAGGACCCAGCACTTCAGGCGCGACGGCCGAATCCTCCCATCCCGGCCAGTAGTCCTGACCGGATTCATCCTTGGAGGTGGCGGCCAGGCCGGCTTCACGCACTTCCCAGACCTTTCGCGCCTGCTTTGGATCATCCACCAGCCTCATGCGAGGCGCGCCGGAACGCCCTTCGAGCGCCGCCATCAGGGCGCGGGCTTTATCATTCGCCTCGTCGCGCGTGGCGCCGCCAAACTCTACAAAAAGCCAGCCTCCGCCCTCCGGCAGCAAATCAATCTCCGCCTGATACATGCCGTGCCGCCGAAGATAGTGGACCGTGCCTTCCTCAACTCCCTCAAGGGCGATGGGACGATGCGGCAGGATTTCCATCACGTGATCCGCCGCCTGGAAGCTATCGGGATAGCCCAACACCAGCAGCGACCGCGCTACAGGACTATCCACCAGCCGCAGGCGTGCCTCCAGCACCGTGACGCAAGTGCCTTCGGTTCCCACCAGGGCGCGGGCCACGTTGAATCCGTTTTCCGGGAGCAATTGGTCCAGGTTGTAACCCGAAATGCGCCGTGGGATGCGCGGGAACCGCTGGCGCACCCGATCGCCGAATTCATCTCGTAAGGCTCTTAGTCCTGAATAAATCTCCCCGCGCCGCCCTCCCTGCCGGATGATGCCTTCCAGCTCTGAATCGCTCGTCCGGCCCACCGTTAGCCGCAAGCCGTCATAGGTCAGAACCTCCAGCTCCTCCACGTTATCCACCGTGTTTCCACCCATCAGGGAATGCGTCCCGCAGGAATTGTTGCCGATCATGCCTCCCAAAGTGCAACGCCCATGGGTGGAAGGGTCGGGCGCGAAAGTCAGATGATGCTCTTCGGCAGCGTTGCGCAGGGAATCCAACACCACTCCGGGCTGAACCCGAGCCTGCTTTGCGGCGGGGTCAAGGTCCAGCACCTCGCGCAAATACTTCGACATATCCAAAATCACTGCGACGTTGCAGCATTGCCCTGCCAGGCTGGTTCCACCGCCGCGTGAAAGTAACGGCGCCCCGAACTGACGGCAGGCTGCCACGGCTTCGACGACATCAATGACATCGTGCGGGACAACAACTCCAATTGGAACTTGGCGGTAATTTGAGCTGTCCGTCGCGTAAAGCGCCCGGCTACCTGCGTCGAACCGCACCTCGCCGCGAATCCTACGCTCTAATTCCAGGGCAAGCTCTGCGGAATCCACTGTTGCGGATTTCAGGGTCGTCATGGATTTAACCTCAATACTGTTCAGTTAGGATGAACCTCATGATTTTGATGGCATGGTCGTCGCGTTCCCCCTCACCCCGGCCCTCTCCCCGCAAGCGGGGAGAGGGTGCCGCGAAGCGGTGGATGAGGGGCCCGGATTCAACGAGGTGCAGTTATTCTCGAACGGACCTTAAGTGAACAGCATTGGATTTAACCTGGACTATTCATGAACTGCCATTGGAGGACTGTCAGGGCACGATTAAAACTCTGCCCTAACGGTCCACGAGTAAAACTTCGTGGATAATCCGGGTTAATGGGTGAAGCAAAGAAGGTCCTTGAAAGCGATCAGGAATCATCCGCTTGATACTATAGCAAAGGCCGTCAGATAGGGGTCGTATAAATCGTGGATTCACGCCAGGATTTTGCCTTGCACGCCAAGCCTTTCCGAAAATTCCATGGTTTCTCAAAACAGCCGGAGATACCCTTTAACTAATTTCGAATCAATTCGATGCAGTCTGCGCCGCAGGCTTTTTCCACAAAGATGTGCAAAAGCCTGTCAATAAGCAGCCTTCGCTGACGGCTTGATGATTGATCTCATGGAACTTTGAGCAGGATGCCTACAAGCTGGTGCAATCCAATTTCAATCAAGAGGGTGGATCAAAATAGCCGGGCGTAACCCGGCAAGGCTGATTATCACCGCTGTTTACATTTCCGGAGCATTGTGGTAACTATCGCTGATTGTTTTGGGTGGCAAGAGTACAAGGGACAAAAGGTTCAGCAACCCGGATAGTTTTGAAATCGCCATGACTGAATTGCGTTGGAATCCCACGGTGCGGGAATGGGTCTCCACGGCTTCGCACCGCCAGGGACGCCCGCAAATGCCGAGGGACGGGTGTCCGTTTGATCCCGGCTCGGGCCGGGTCCCGGACCACTACGAAGTCTATATTTACCCCAACGATTTCGCGGCCCTTTCCATCCCGGCGGCTGAGCCCGCCATCGAAGGGGATGGCTTATACCGCGTCGGCAAGTCTTATGGGAAGTGCGACGTAGTCCTTTACCACCCGGACCATTACACCTCGCTTCCCCAACTTTCCGTCAGCCATCTCACCCTTCTCGTGCAATTATGGCGCAAGCGGTTCGTAGAACATAAGAAGACGCGGGGCATCCGGTATGTTCTGATTTTTGAAAATAAAGGGGAGGTCATCGGTGTGACCATGCCGCATCCGCATGGCCAGATTTATGCGTTCCCATTCATCCCGCCGCGCATCGAGCGGGAACTTTCTTCCGCCCGAATTTACCACCGCAGCCACAAGCGCTGCCTTTACTGTGACATCATCAGAAAGGAAAGGCGCGACGGGCGGAGAATGGTCGCCGAAAATGCTCAATTCTGTGCCTTCGTTCCCTTCTATGCCCGCTGGCCCTATGAAGTTCACATTATGCCCAGGCGCCACCTGGGGACGCTCGATGAGTTCCGGCCCAAGGAGGAGCAGGGACTTGCGGAAATTCTGAAATGGGTGACCATGAAGTATGACAACCTTTTTAATTTCTCTTTCCCCTATATGATGTTGATGCACCAAGCGCCGGTGAGGGGCCATTACGCCCATTACCATTTTCACATTGAGTTTTATCCTCCGCACCGCAGCAAGGATAAGCTGAAATATCTGGCCAGCGTTGAAACCGGCAGCGGCGCTTTCCTAAACGATTCGCTGGCTGAAGAGAAGGCTGCAGAATTGCGGGCAACCCCGCCGGTCAGCCTCGAGGAGATGGTGATGCCGGGCAGGAAAACCCAGGGCCGTGGAACGAAAGTTGGCGCTGGGAAGACACCCGCACAAAACCCGCGCTAGCCGCCCAGTCATTGGTCACAAGTTGCATGTTTTGGTTGCGAAATTCGGCCCCCTGCCGCCTTGGGCGGATGCAGACGGTAAGCGGCGGTGAGAAATCTTTGCGATTCCCGCTAGTGGCGCAACCAAACCGCGCACGGCCCAACTCTGAGGTAGTGGGTCAGTTTGCTGCAGCGGCGGTCTCTGACCGCCGGAGGGTGTTGATCAATGAAATTCGGCGGTCAGAGACCGCCGCTACAGCCGCCAAGACGTGCCATTGCCGATTCTCAGTGCCTTTGCGTGAAAGTCTTTTATACAATGAATGTGGAGTCCGGCTTCAGCGCCGGGCTATGCCGTTTACACATCAAGAGTCACCTCCTGAAAGCGGAGTCGAATGTGCTTGAGCAGAAATTCAAGGAGATTTATGGAAGTGACCCGGAAGTGGTGGTTCGGGCGCCGGGCCGGGTGAATTTGATTGGCGAGCACACGGACTACAACCAGGGCTTCGTTCTGCCTGCCGCCATTGATCGCTACGTCTGGTACGCCGGACGCAAGCGGGCGGATCGGCGGGTTCGAGTCCACTCCACAGATTTCCATAGCAGTGTGGTCTTCGATCTCGATCACATCCAGCCGGACCTGGCCGAGACCTGGAGCAACTACTTTCGTGGCGTCTCGAAATTTCTGGAAAGCGCCGGTCATCGTCTTCCTGGCGCCGACCTGGCTTTCGGCGGTGATGTCCCTCGCGAGGCAGGACTCAGTTCCTCGGCGGCAGTGGAGATGGGAGCGGCAGCATTGTGGTCCGGGCTTGCCGGTTTCCGGCCGCAGCCGGTCGAGATCGTCAAGCTCACCCAACGGGCGGAAAATGAATTCGTGGGTGTTCCTTCCGGCATCATGGACCAGTTTGTCTCGGCGCTGGGCCGCGCCAACCACGCCCTGTTCCTGGATTGCCGCGACCTGACCTTCCGCCACGTTCCGCTGCGGGCCGGGGTGAACATCGTCGTGTGCAATTCCGGCGTCAAGCGCGAGCTGGCCCATTCCGAATATCAAATTCGGGTTCGCCAGTGCCGGGAGGCCGTCACCCGCCTCCGCAACACGGGCATCGCCATCCAATCTCTGCGCGACGTGGAGCCCGAGGAGTTGGAGAACGCCCGGCAGAGCCTGACCGAAGTCTTGCTGAAGCGAGCCCGCCACGTTGTAACGGAGAATCAACGGGTGCTCCGGGCTGTGAAGGCATTGGAGTCGGGGGACCTCGAGCAGTTCGGAACCCTCATGAATCTTTCGCATGACAGTCTGCGCGATGATTACGAAGTCAGTTGCCGCGAGCTGGACACGCTCGTGGAGCTCGCCTGGAAGCAGCCCGGAGTGTTCGGCGCACGCATGACCGGCGGAGGCTTCGGCGGCTGCACCGTAAATTTGGTCCACGAGGCGCGGTGTGACGCTTTTGAAGTGGCAATCCGCGAGGGTTACCGGGCAGCGCTGAACCTGGAGGCTGAGGTGTACACTTTTAAGGCTGCCGACGGCGCTTTGGTCAAGCTCTTGTAGCTCAGGGCCGCGACGACTCGAATATGATTCGGCCCATCTGTGCCAAATAAAGGAGTAACCGAAAGTGGGAACCAGCGCAATCACGGTTAGCATCAAGCCCGGGAAGCTATTCATTGGGGGGAAGCATGTTGAATGCACGTCTGGCGAGAAAATTGAGGTTTTGAATCCCGCCACCGGCCAAGTGTTGACCCGTGTTGAGCGCGGCAAGGCCGAGGATGTGAACCACGCTGTGCAAGCCGCCCGCCAGGCATTTGAGTCCGGCCCCTGGCCCAAGATGAACGCCTCGGACCGCAGCCGCATCCTCTGGAGGATCAGCGAATTGATCGAAAACAATCTCGATGAGCTGGGAATGCTGGAGTCGCTTAATAACGGCAAGACCGTCAAGCAAGCGGCGCGGGGCGACATGAAACCGGCGGCGGACATTTTCGAATACTATGCGGGCTGGGCACGGCACCTTCACGGTGAAGTGATTCCGGTGGATGGCCCGTTTCTGAACTACACGCTACGCGAGCCGGTGGGTGTGGTGGGCATGATCACCGCCTGGAATTATCCCATGTTGCTTGCCGCATGGAAGATTGCCCCAGCGCTCGCCACGGGTTGCACTTGTGTGGTGAAACCTTCGGAGATGACACCGCTCACCACGTTACGCCTGGCCGAGCTCTGCCAGGAAGCCGGCGTGCCGGATGGCGTGGTGAATGTGGTGACGGGCTACGGACCCGAAGCGGGAGACGCCTTGGGCCGCCACATGGACGTGGATAAGATTGCCTTTACGGGCAGCATCCGCAGCGCCCGAGCTTTGCTCAAAGCGTCGTCAGAAAGCAATCTGAAGCGGCTTTCGCTGGAGCTGGGCGGCAAGTCGCCCAATATCATCTTTCCGGACGCCGATCTCGACGCCGCCGTGCCCGCCGCCTTCTGGGCCATCTACGCCAATAAGGGTGAAGTCTGTTCGGCGGGTTCGCGGCTGCTGCTGCATCAGGACATTCACGATCAGTTCCTCGAAAAGCTGGTGGAAAAGGCCCGGACGATGCGAGTGGGCGACCCGTTGGACCCGAAAACCGAAATGGGTGCCCAGATTTCCAAGACCCAGCTTGACCGCATCATGGGTTATATCCAGTCGGGCAAAGAGCAGGGCGCAAAGCTCCTTTGCGGTGGCGAACGCGACACCGAGGGTGAGAAAGCCAAAGGTTTTTTCATGGAGCCCACAGTTTTTGCAGACGTAAAACCGGAAATGAAGATTGCCCAGGAGGAAATCTTTGGGCCCGTCCTGGCAGCCATGAAGTTCCACGACGATGAGGAAGCGGTCCAGATCGCCAACGGCACCATTTACGGCCTGGTCTCTGCCATTTGGACGCGGGACGTGGGGCGGGCGCACCGGCTGGCGCGCCAGATTAAAGCTGGCGTGGTGTGGATCAATACCTACAACGGATTCGATAGCGCCGCGCCCTTTGGGGGCACCAAGCAGAGCGGCTTCGGCCGGGAGATGGGCATGCACGCGCTCGAGGCTTACACGCAGGTAAAGTCGGTGTGGGTGGCGCTTTAGCTAGTTCGGAGTCGCTCAGTCTGGAGTTCGGAGCCGAGTAAAGCTGATGCCACTTAGCTAGTTCGGAGTCGCTCAGTCTGGAGTTCGGAGCCGAGTAAAGCTGATGCCACTTAGCTAGTTCGGAGTCGCTCAGTCTGGAGTCCGGAGCCGAGTAAAGCTGATGCCGCCAATCAAGCGCTTCGAGGATATTCAAGCATGGCAGAAAGCCAGGCAACTGGTGTCGGCAGTGTATAAGGCGTGCGCCGAAGGATCTTTGAAAACGGATTTCGGCTTAAGAGAACAGCTTCGCAGGGCTGCGGTCTCGACCATGAGCAATGTCGCTGAAGGATTTGCCCGAAAGACCGACAAGGACTTTGCGCATTTTCTCGATGTCGCTAAGGGCTCGGCGGTGGAGGTTCAGTCGCTACTCTATGTGGCCCTCGATTCCGGCTACCTGAATCGTGAGCAATTTGGGAAGTTGTATGGACTAGCGGACGAGACTGCCGCGCTGATTGGAGGATTTACCTCGTACCTGCGCCGGGCTCCCAGACTCCAAACTCCGCACTGAGCGACTCCAGACTCGACGACTCATGGACCTTAAAAGCATCGAAGCTCTTTTCGCGGAACACAAGATCACCCGCATCAAGGTGGGCGGGGTGGATATTGACGGCGTGCTGCGCGGGAAATATATCAGCCGGGAGAAATTCGCTTCCGCCGCAGAATCGGGCTTGGGTTTCTGCGATGTCATCTTTGGATGGGACTCTTCAGACGTTCTTTATGATAACGTCCGCGTCACCGGCTGGCACACGGGCTATCCGGATGCTCTCGCTCGCCTTGACCTTTCCACCGTTCGCTTGATTCCCTGGGAGCCGGGCACGGCATTTTTCCTGCTCGATTTTTTCGATCCCTCCGGCAAACCTTTGGCGGTGTCCCCCCGGCAGGTCTTGAAGAATGTCGTGGCCAAGTCCCATGAAATGGGCTTTCATCCAATGGTCTCCGCCGAATTTGAGTTTTTCCTTTTCAAGGAGGACCCGCATTCAGTCCGGGCAAAACATTACAAGGGACTGACGCCGCTCTCGCCGGGCATGTTTGGGTACAGCGTCCTGCGCACGGGCGAGTTCTCTGATCTGGCGCACCATATCATGGATTCCATGCAAGCCATGGACATTCCTCTCGAAGGCCTCCACACCGAAACCGGCCCGGGTGTTTATGAGGCGGCGCTGAAGTATGATGACGCAGTGAAAGCTGCGGACAACGCCGCGCTTTTCAAGTCCGGCATCAAGCAGATCGCCTCGCGCCATGGCCTGATCGCCACGTTCATGGCAAAATGGAATGCCAAGCTTCCCGGCGCCAGCGGCCATTTGCACCAGAGCCTTTGGGATACGGGACGGCAGAAGAACCTCTTTTCCGACGAGGAGAATCCCACCAAGACCTCAAAAATCCTGAAAAGCTACGTCGCCGGGCAAATTCTGCTGATGCCGGAACTCACCGTTTTTGCGTGCCCTACAGTAAATTCTTATAAGCGGCTGGTGCCCGGTGTGTGGGCGCCCACCAACGCCACATGGGGGATCGACAATCGCACCGTGGCGCTCCGCGTTGTTACAGGACCGTCACCCAAGGCAGTTCGCGTTGAATACCGCCTGGCGGGCGCTGATATCAATCCTTACCTTGCTACCGCCGCGAGCCTTGCATCCGGGCTTTTTGGCGTCGAGAAAGGGCTCACTCCGCCGGATCCGGTGGAGGGCAATGCTTATGAAACAAACGCCAAGCCCCTGCCACGCTCGCTCGAACAGGCAACAGCCTTGTTGAAACACAGTGAGGTGGCGGGGCAATTGCTTGGAACGGAATTCGTGGATCACTACGTTCGCACCCGCGAATGGGAAGTTCGGCAGCACCACGCCTCCGTCACCGATTGGGAACTGGACCGGTATTTCGAAATTATCTAAAGGGGTGTCAGATAATAACTGTTCCATTTCGGGCCGAATACATCCCCTCACCCCGGCCCTCTCCCCGCCAGCGGGGAGAGGGTGACGCGAAGCGGCGGGTGAGGGGTGAGATGGAACAGTTATTTCTGAACGGGCCCTAAATCTAGGGAAGAGCCTTGTGCCTGTCCAGGGGCTCACACCCGGGCCGCCGCACCATCCATCAAAGTTAAAGAGGTCTTGGCAATGATTACTACTTTCGCCTTCCCCACGCAGATCATTTTCGGGCCGGGCGCTGTGAATAGGATCGGAGAGGCGATTGGCGGACTTGGCAAAGAGCGCCCGCTGGTGGTCACGGATCCGGGCGTGGTGAAAGCCGGGCTGCTGGAACGGGTGTTGGCGCCGTTAAAGAACTCGAATCTGCAACCGGTGATTTTCGATCAAGTAGAGCCCAATCCCACGGAGAAAAGCGTGCATCCCGGAGTTGAGGTCTATTACCGGCACGGTTGCGATTGCATTCTGGCTGTGGGCGGCGGCAGCCCGCTCGATGCCGCCAAAGCGATCCGGCTGAAGACGACTCATGCTCTCCCCCTTGAAGACTATGACGATTTGCGCGACGGCTGGAAGCAGATCACTTCGAACCTGCCTCCCATGCTGGCCGTGGCCACAACTTCCGGCACCGGCAGCGAAGTCTCGCGCAGCGCCGTGATTACCTTGAAATCCACAGGCCGGAAGACGGTCATCTTCTCCCAACACCTCATGCCTACCGTCGCCATTGACGATCCTGACCTGACACTCGGCCTGCCTCCGCACCTCACTGCGGCCACGGGCATGGACGCCATGACTCACAACCTGGAGGCCTATCTTTCCGCGCCCTTCCATCCCATGTGCGACGCCATTGCTCTGAAAGGTGTCGAGCTGGCCAGCCGTTTTCTGCGCGTTGCGGTGCGGGATGGGAATAATCAGGAGGCTCGAAGTCAGATGATGATGGCGTCCATCATGGGCGCTGTGGCTTTCCAAAAGGGATTAGGGTCTACACACTCGCTGGCGCATCCTCTTTCCACCATTGCGGGCATGCATCACGGACTCTCCAATGCCTTGATGTTGCCCCATGTGATGCGATTCAATCTTTCAGCGGTCGAGCCCCGCCTTGCGGACCTGGCGGTGGTCATGGGAAGGGCGAACCGCGCCGCCACAGACGGCGTTTCCAGGCGGGTCGCTGCGGAAGCCGCCATCGAAGAAATTGAAAAGCTCAACGCGGATATCGGAATCCGGCCGGGCTTGCGGCATCACGGAGTGACGCAACAGATGATTCCCGCCCTGGCCGCCAAAGCCATGGAAGACGGTTGCCGCCTCCTGAACCCCCGGCCCACGAGCCTCAAGGACATGGAGGAACTCTACCGGCAAGCCTACTAGCCCGTTCTGGTGTAGGGGCGGGCCTTGTGCCCGTCCTCGGGCGACCACGAGGGTCGCCCCGACGGGATATCAGGGCGAGGTCTGCACTCAAAGCGATGGAAGCACCGCTCCTGAAGGTCCAAGCCGATGCCGGTTCCGGCCATGAGGCAGACCGCGCCCATCAGGATGAAGCCGATCTCCGCCACCTGGGTTACGCGCAGGAATTGTTCCGCAGCATGGGCGGGTTTTCCAACTTCGCCCTCTCTTTCTCGATCATCTCCATCCTCACCGGCGCCGTCACGCTCTTCGATTACGGCCTCCAGATGGGCGGCCCGGCGGAGATGGCGTTCGGATGGCCGTTGGTGGCGCTGTTCACTTTGGCGGTGGCGGCGAGCATGGCGGAGCTGGCTTCGGCATACCCCGCCTCGGGCGGCATGTATGATTGGGCGACGAGGCTGGGCGGCCCAGGCTGGGGCTGGTTCACGGCGTGGTTCAGCATCGTCGGTTTAATCGCCACCTTGGCGGGCGTCGATTATGGCTGCGCGCAGTTCGTGACTCCGCTCCTCGGTCTCAACGCCACCAGCCGCACTCTGCTCGTGGTCTACGCGGTCATTCTCGCCTCGCACGGGCTCATCAATCACTTTGGAATCCGCCTGGTCGCCTGGCTCAATGATTTCAGCGTGACAGTTCACATCCTTGGCGTGCTGGTGATCGCCGGCGCACTGCTGATCTTCGCACCCAAGCATCCGGTCGCATTTTTCTTTCAGGCCGAAACCACCACTTCATTTCCCTACGGACTGGCCTTCCTGGTCGGTTTGCTCCAGGCGCAATGGACCTTCACGGGGTATGACGCTTCGGCGCACCTGGCAGAGGAAACCGTCGATCCGCGAAGGCGCGCCCCGTGGGGCATCGTCAACTCCGTCGTCATTTCCGCAGTCGCCGGCTACCTGCTGCTTCTGGCTTTAACGCTCTCCATGCGCAGCATCGGCTCCGTGCTGGGCGCGCACGACGCATCCGGCCATCCCATTCCTGCGGTGATTGCGATATTGGAGCAAGGCCTCGGAGCCCGGGCCGGGGCCGCAGCGTCGCTGCTGGCGGCCATGGCCATGTGGTTCTGTGGACTGTCCACCGTCGCTTCCACTTCCCGGACGATTTTTGCCTTCGCGCGGGATCGCGGCATGCCGCTTTCAAGTTTCTGGAGCACCGTCAGCGCCAAGCACCGCACGCCCTCGCCCGCCATCTGGCTTTCAGCCGGAGCCGCGCTCACCATTTCGATATACAGTGGCGCTTATCCGGTGGTGACTTCCATTAGTACGGTCGGCTTGTATGTGGCCTACGTAATTCCGATTATTCTCGGCTATCGAGCGCGACGGCGGGGGTTGTGGACGGAATACGGTCCGTGGCGACTTGGTAGATTCAGCTCGACGGTGAACCTGCTCGCCATTCTCTGGACGATCTTCATTTGCGTCATCCTGATGATGCCGCCGAATCAGCTCGCCGGCAAAACTATGGCCAGCTTTTTAGCCATTCTTCTGGTTTGGTACGGACTGACCGAACGCCGCAAGCTGGCGCAGCGCGCGGCGGTAAAACCCTCAATCGAAGGGTGAGGCTGTGCGAGCTTGAGGGCAACTCCTGCTGGCCGTGACCCCAGTACGCTTCCCCATTGGAAGCTGGGACGGCTGGCTATTCCACTCGTACCTCAAGACCCTTGTGGTCGCCCGCCGACGGGCACAAGGCCCGCCCCTACATCACATGGGCAGAGATACGGGGTGAAGGGCTTGATGCGATGCCCCGATTCCGAAGTTGATTAACCTCTACGAGTTGTCCCAAAGGAAGACGAGAATCGCCGGGGCCTGAGAGCGCCCACGAAATGACTAAACCGCGGTGGAGTGCTGTGCCGGTTCACCCGGAATATCTTCCGCCGGAGGGCCAAACTTGGCTCGGATGGCTTGAGCCGCAAGGCGGAAAATGGAATGGCGATTCTCAAACAGGACTCCGAGCCATTCACGCGTACGCATCTGGGGGAAATAGATCCCGCGGAACGCAAGGCGGGCAAGCAGGTGCATCACCCGGTCTGCAAAGCTCCGGCTTTCGAGCCAGGCCAGGGCTGCAGCGTTCGCCTTGGAGTTATAAGAGGCCGTCCATGCTTGCCTCACTTCAGCCTGTGCCTGCTCCGGCGAAAGACCATTTGGTGTGTGAGCCATTACGAAGGGTTTGAAATCGAGCCAATGCTTGGCACGAGTCAGTCGCCCGGCGGCCGCCAGCCTGTCGTAGAGCGGCGTGGCCGGATAAGGGGTGAGCAACCCGAAAACGGGTAGCACCGGCGGCCAGGAACGAATTTCCTGGAGGGTGCGCTCTGCCACGCCCACATGGTCATCATCCATGCCGAATATGAAGGAGGTGATGGCATAGAGGCCATGACGTGCCAGCCGGTCGAGCACTTCCGCGTACTCCCCAGGTTTGTTGAAGCCTTTTCCGACGCTCTTTAGGTTTCCCGGGTCGATCGACTCGAGTCCCATGAAGATCCATTTGCCTCCGCTTTCGGCGATCAGGGAAACTAGTTCTTCGTCTTTCAGCAGGTTCATGCTGATTTGGGCGACCCAGGGGATTTGTGCGCCGCGTGCAATGATTTCTCTTAGGAGCGATTTTGTCCGTTTTCGATTGATGGCGAAATTGTCATCCACAAAGAAGACGGCGATCTTTCCACCCCGCTTCTTTTCCAGGGCCTTCAGCAATAGCAACTCATCGACTACGCTTTCATTGGTGCGGAACCGGATCGAATCCCCGAAGAAGCCGGTCACCGTGCAAAACTCGCATCCATAAGGGCAGCCGCGGCCAGATTCAATGGGAATCACGTGAAAGCTTTCCCACTTCATGCCAATGGAGCGGAGCGCTGTGCGGGCAAACGTGGGTAGGTGTCCAAACAAATTAAACTGGTCCAACTCCATGCGGTCCCAGCGAATCTGGGGATAAGCTTCGAGCGCAGGCTTCACCTCCTTGCCCGCTTCATCAACGGGCATATAAACTTCCTGGAGGCAGCCGCGCGCCGCATCCGCCACAATCCTTGGCCAAGTCTGGTCCGCCTCGCCCAGGGCCACAGCGTCTGCATGGCGAGGACCTCCGTCCCGGCCCAGAGGTTCGTCGGGGACTTCGGTGACGTGAGGTCCTCCCATCACCACCGGAACACCCGCCGCCCGGACGGCGTCCGCCATCCGATAAGCTTTGGCGGCCATGCGGGTCATGGCTCCGATTCCCACCAGCCCCACACGATTCCGGCGAATGTACTCGATCAAATCGCGCTCGCTCATCCGTTGCGCGTTGCCATCCAACAGAAAAACATTGTGATCGGGAGGCGTGAGGGACTTGAGGAGAAACATCCAGAGGTGCGGCATGAAGTTGTTCGTGACTTCGTTATCAGGGTTATAAAGGAGAATGTTCATTCCAAAACGTCTCTTTTCCGTTTCGCATTTTGCTCAGGCAGTAGACGGGCAGTAAGAACGAAATACTCCCAGGATTCGTACCGCGCTGAGCAATCCGTTGGAAAAATTACAAGAGTCATCAGCCCGGGTTGCCAAGCGCCGCATTGAGGAAGCCGCAGTCTGCCGGGTCTTGCCCCCGTTAATCTCTCACAAAGGCAGGACCGAGTCCAGCACTAAATCGCGGCAGCATCCTCCGGCTAAAAACACCCGTGAGCGAAGGGTAATGGCCAAAATTGAAAAACCAGCAACCGGCAACCCCGCGGTGGTGGTTCATTTCGGTGTCGTGCCGGCCTTGAGGCTGATATTTTAAGGGAGTGCCGGGCTCCCTTTCTCTGACCCATACGCACTGCGGCAAGCCGACCTGTCACTGTGCGGAAGGCGAAGGCCATCCGGTCTGGTCGCTGACTTTTATGGTGGAGGGAAAGAAGCGCGTCGAACGCATCCCGGCGGAGTGGGTGAATGAAGTCCGTTCGCAGGTCAACGCGGGGCGGAAGTTCCAGGATACGGTGCGGGACGTGCTGGCGGCCAACGCCCAGCTTTTGGGGTTGGCACGGAAGCAGAGGCGGAGGCGGGGATGAAAGGGCCCACGCCACGCCGCCTATGAAACTACGTGACGCGGCGTCTGGGATTGCGATCCTATTTCCGCTCGCCGGGGGATGGCCGGGTGAGTCCTCAGATTCCGGCGCGCGCTTTGCTGTGGTCTTTACTGATGGGCCATCGGCTGCGGGAACCGGCGTTCCATGCGATCGAGGCGCGGGTGAAATCGGAGGCGCGCCGGGCGTGGGGTGTGGGACGCAGTTTCGGGGACGATGACTTGGGTTATTTCACCGAGCGGCTGGGGGTGGAGCGGCTGCGAGAAGCTCTGGCGGAAGTCCGGCGGCGGGCCAGGCGCAATAAGGTTTTTGAGGGAGCCCGGTTCATCGGCTTGGCGGTGGATGGGACGACGGGAGGACGGCGGCGGAAGTCTTCCTGTCCGCTGTGCCAGGGGCATCGCAACGCCGCCCGCGAAGTCGTGGGCTACCGCTATCACGTGGTCATGGCGGCGGTGGTGGGGACGGGGTTGACCCTGCCGGTGGATGTGGAACCCTACGCCTCGGGAGACAGCGAGTATGCTGTGGCCCAGCGACTGCTGCGGCGCGTCCACGGCCATCTGGGAGTGCGCTTCGCCGATTACGTGGTAGCGGACGGCGAGTTTGCCACGGCCCCCTTTCTGCACACGGTGGGAAAGCTGGGCTGGCAGGTGGTCGCACGTCTCAAAGCCAACCTGCCCGACTTAT
>Ga0307373_10000592_pt1 | contig 69759 bp, 50 predicted proteins | sample OX2MG_FD_202534 | JGI IMG/M metagenome (GOLD analysis project Ga0307373, IMG submission 202534) | Soil microbial communities from Risofladan, Vaasa, Finland - OX-2 | ecosystem: Environmental > Terrestrial > Soil > Coastal area > Acid sulfate soil | place: Finland: Risofladan, Vaasa | collected... | reverse complement strand
TTTCCCAGCGCGGCCTTCGGCCGCAACCAATTGAGCCACGGATGAAACACGGATAAAACACGGATGAAATGCAGAATGAGGCTCTTCCGCAGAATCTATGAGTGGTTTTATCGCCCCTTAGCAGGGTTGGGGTTGCGTTTTCCAAGGCATTGCCGGGGAAATAAACGTGGCGTTGGTCAGTGAGACGCCGGTGAGGAGCCGAATTGGAAAACACCATGTCCGATCCGTGTTCGATCCGTGTTTCATCCGTGGCTCGCCCCCCGCCAACTCGCCCCATAAATCTTCGCGAGACGCGGAGAAATAGAACGTTTGTAGTACGGCGGCCGCTTCAAGCAGCTTTCGCAGTTCGGCGGGAACGCGATCAAGGAGTTGATCGCGTGAAACAGAGCGGTTCGGCGACCGAATTCATCAGATAGAGTCTGCCGCCGCTCTGAAACCGATTACGCCCGCCGACGGCTTGTCGTGCGGTGATTTAATTGGCTTTTCCTTCTGGTCTTCGGCGCGGTTCCAAACGCTGCCGCCCCACATCATGCCGTCGTCGCACCACTCGCCGCAATTGCCGAGCATATCGTAGAGCCCCCACGGATTTGGCTTCAGAGACGCTACCGGATGAAGCACCTTTCCGCCATTTTCCAAAGTCCAAAAGTAGTCCCCAGGGCGATCCAAGTAATATGAGCTACGCTGACCGGCCAGATACGCATGAGTCAGCTCGCCCTCGTTCGGAAGTCTGAATTTAAGACGTCCTGCGGCCGCGCTCACTCTATTGAGAAACGATTGGCAGTCTTTAACGGAGACCAAGCCGACCGGCAAATTGTCGCCTTTCTGTGCACTCGGATTACTCCCCATCACCGCCATCCATTGCTTCTGCGTCACCTCCGTCTGCCCCAAATAAAACTCCTTGATTTTGCCGTCCTCGCTCGCGGGGATTTTGACCAACCGCATGACCACGCCCGGCGCTAGGGTCACGTTGACGAACTTGCCGTTGTCGCCGCCGTTCTGGCTGGCGGCCGCCGCCAAAGCTTCCTCGCCGGCCTCGGCGATGCGCTTCTCGATGCGAGCTTTGGCCAGGCCGGAGAGACCGACCACGGCGCGGGTGTACCAGAACACGGCCCGGCTCTGGTAGCCGGCTTTATCGCGCGTGTCGCGGGCGCTTTCGGCCAACGACCACCAGAGGTCGCCGGCTTGGGCCATCTGCTTGGAGCCGCTTTCCAACGATTGATCGACCACCGCGACGGCGCGGAGCTGCGCGTCTTTGGCTTTGGCCAGATGCTTGAGCCCGGCGGTCCAGTCGCCCAAGTCGAACGCCAGGTGCTTGCCGAGCGATTCGTTGGCGGCCGAGTCGCCTGGATCGGCTGCGAGTTTCTTGCGGGCGTCGGCGATCTCGCTTTCGACGCGCGAGGCTTGCTTGCGCGCCTTTTCGACCGTGCGGCGCTTGGCGGCGATTTCCTTGCGAAGATGGGCGTCGCGCAGCTTCGCCGATTCGCCGGCGGCGGTCTTGAGCGCAGAGTCGGCCAGGTCGAACTTGCCGGCGGAGACCGCGGCGTCCGCCAGTTCCAGACCGCGGTTCGCCACGCTGACCCGGGCGTCGTTCGTCTTGGCGTGCTCGGCGGCCAGGTCGAGAAGCGAGCCTTTCGTCGCCAACACGTCCACGTCGAACACGCGGGCCAGTTGCTCCACGGCGTCGAACGCCAGCCGGGTATCGCCAATGCGGGCGGCGATTTCCGCAGCCGAGAGATACAGGGCCGCTTGCGAGGGAGCGTCGCCCGTGGTCTTTTCGGCCAGTTCCAGCATCGCCTTGACGGCGGGCGCCTTGTCGGACTCGGAGAGTTCCTTGGCGAACGTCTCGGCGACGAGCCGCTTGGCCGCCTCGATGGCGGCTTTCGACGGCAGCTTTCGCTCGCCGGCTTGCGCCGACGTGCAGAACGCGAGCGCTAGAACGAACGCAAACGAAAAACGCATGGCAGCCCTCCTGGTTTCGGTCTACCATCGCATTTTAGCTTGCAGCAGATCAGCGTCCAAGCCTTTCCTGCTGCTCCATTGGAAACCTGAACGCTGGCCGCGGAATTGCACCAGTGCTTTGCCAGGCCCAGGAATTGGGGTTGGCAATTTCAAGCAGCGGGGGTGGCTGGCGGCGTTCGGCGGCTGGCTCGGCGGAGCGTTCCATCGAGCCCGCGGGCGGCGAATGACCGCTTTTTTCGGCGCGTCCGAGGCTGAAGTCAAGGAATACCCAGGGGGTCAAGAAGGAGCGAGGCCGATGAAGGAGTCTCGAATCGCATTGTATTGCTCGTTGTTGGCGGCGGCTTTTTCGATCCAACCCGCGACGGGGGCCGAACAGGAAGCGAGCCCGGCGCCGGCGGTCGAACGGCGCGACTTGCGCAAACAGTTGCTCGCGCGGGATCAAGAGGTGCGGCAGAAAACCATCGACTGGATGAAGGAAAACAAGGTGTCGTTCGAAGACTTGCCGGACGACTTTCTTAAGCAGCCGGTGGTGCAAGAAGAAATGCGCGTCGATCGCGAAAATCGCGAGTGGCTGAAAACGATCGTCGAGCGACACGGCTGGCCGGGCAAAACGCTGGTCGGCGTCGACGGCACCCACGCGGCGTGGCTGCTCGCGCAGCATGCCGATCATGAATTTCGGCGAGCTTGTCTGCGGCGGATGCAGGAGCGCCCGGTTGGCGAAGTGGCCAAAGTCGACGTGGCCTATCTGACCGACCGGGTGCGGTTGGCCGAAGGCAAGCCGCAGATCTACGGGACGCAACTCGAAATCCGCGACGGCCGCTGGCAGCCGTGCAAGGTCGAAGACCCGGAAAACCTCGATCGCCGCCGCCAGGAAATCGGCCTGCCGCCAATCGCCGAGTATCTGAAAGACGCCGAGGAGGTCTACGGTCCGCCAAGTAAAAAGGCGGAGTCCAAGTAAAGGGGATGCAGTTCAAATTTAACGAACTGCGTCTCATTTTTGACTACCCCTGCCGCCAATCCGCCGGCAGGTCGTGCTTGGTGTCCAAGAGGATCTCGAAGATCGCCCGGCGGTCGTCGGCCGAGAGATGGGCGAAGTCGCGGCTTTGGTCGGCGCCGGAGAGAATCTCTTTCAGCCGCCGGTAGACGTATGCTTTCACCACCGGCGGAAGCGAGTCGAAAGCGTCGGAGTAGATTTCGTAACTGCACGGGTATTCGAACATCCGCCGCTTCAGATCGAAATCTCGCAGCGAACGCCCGCGAGCATCGCGAGGGCCGCGGGCGACGAAGTCCTGGACATAGCTCGAACTGCCGGCGACCGGCTTGGCGAGCTGCGCCTCTTCCGAGAACAGCAGGTACTTGATGAGCTTCTCGGCCGGACTTTGATAGCGGCGGACCGTGCTTTCGGAAAGCTCGCCTTCCGGTCGGCCGAGCGCCTTGTTCAACCCGGCCTGATAGTGCAGCGCCAGCCGGGCGTGATAGTTGGCGGCCGTAATCAGATTGTGCATCTTGGTTTGATGTTCGAGCACCATCAAAGCCACGATGTCGCTCGAGGGCGCCAGGTAGGGCGACGTGTCGAACAACTCGTCGAGGCTCGTGCGATTGGCGCCGGCGGCGCGATCGAGTCGCTCGGGCTCCTGGCGATTGGCGACGACCACGTTGCCCATGTGCGTCTGGGCGCCGTGCGTGCCGGAAACGTACCAGCCGCCCCAGCGGTCTCGCAGCGGGCTTTCGTGCGTCGAGAGGAAAGTGCCCGCGTTGAACACCGGCATGCCGCTGGCGTCGGGATAAACCGAGCGCACCAAATGGCCGGGCACGTCCTGCGTCTTCGAGGACGAGTGGCATTGCAGGCAGTCGTGCGTCTGCCGCTGGAAGAGCGGCTTGCCGCCGGACTGTTGCGAGAGCGTATAAAACACGGCGCCTTGTTCCGGGTCGACGGTCGAAACCTCCAGCACCTCGCCCCGCTGCACGTAGCCGATGTACGTGTCGTCGTTGAAATACACCGCACGGGGCGTGCGCGGCGAAATCCTTTGACGCTGGAAGCTGGTTTTGGAAAAGACGAGCGTTTGCGAGGACCGATCGATGCCCAACTGTTCGAGCACGGCCGGCAGATAGCCCCGTTCGTCGTCGTACTCGAGTTGCGCCTCGCCGCGGTCGAGCCGCGCTTGCAGCCTGGCGATCGGATCGTACACCGGCGTCGTCAGATAATTGATCGGCTCTTGTTCGTAAGGCAGCTCGGCCTGGGCGGCTGGCCCGGCCAAGAGCGCGGCGGCCAGCGGCAGCGAAAAAGCAGAGACCACGGCGATTCGGCGGCAAACCCCTCGATCACAGGCGGGCATCGGTCGATCTCCTCGGCGGGTGCTTTGGGGCGGGTGAGCTTGGGCGGGTCTTTTCTCAGGCCCTTTAACTATACCGGGTTCAATTAAGGACAACAAGGTCCACTTATAAAGAAATTCCTTCGCGCAGGCCCCGCTGACGGGGCGCGAACCCGACAAAAAAAAGAATTTCTTCGTGGCGCTTGACGATAAAGACATAATGTCTTAACATCGCCCCCAGTGCTGAGCGGCAAGAGTCGCTTGCCGCCTCGGCCCAAGCTAACGTGCAGCGGTCATCCCGTTCATTTCTTCGCACGGTGAGTCACATGGCCCGTTACGTCGCACTGGCGGTCGCCGTCGTCGGGTTTGCCGGATCGCTCGGCTACGGCCAGCAGGCCGAGCCGCCGAAGATGACCTCGCAGGAGCTGGCCGATTGGATCGACGCCCGCTTCGACGAACAATATCGCAACGCCGGGATCGAGCCGGCGCCGGCGGTCGACGACGCGACCTTTCTGCGGCGATTGTTTCTCGATCTGCAAGGGCGAATTCCGACCGTCGCGCAGTTGCGCGATTTTCTGGCCGACCAAGGCAGCTTGAAGCGGCCGAACTACGTCGAACGATTGGTCAACGCCAACGAGCGGCCCGACCGCTTCGCCGATCGCACGGCGGCGAGTTTGTCGCGCGTCTGGCGGCGGATGATGGTTCCGGCCAGCGCGCCGGGGGCGGCGATGGCCGTGCGGCTGGAACCGTGGCTGGCCCAGCAGTTCGCCAGCAACACGCCCTACGATGCGTTCGCCCGCAAGCTGCTGTTGGTTTCGTTGCCGCAGGCGGCGCCCGGCGTCGTGCCGCAAACGCAGCCTCCGGCCGATTCCGACGCCGCGGCGGCCGTGTTTCAGCAAGCCGTCGGCCCCATGCCCGAGAACCTGGCCAGCGCCTACGTGCGGGTGTTTCTCGGCGTGCGGTTGAATTGCGCCCAGTGCCACGACCACCCGTTCACCGATTGGAATCGCAACGACTTTTGGGGCGTGGCGGCGTTTTTCACAGGCGACGGCTCGAAGCCCGCGGAGCCGCGGCCCGCGCCGACGATCGTCGCCGACAGCACCAGCGGCGTTTCCTACGCGGCCAAGCTGCTGTGGGACAAACAGCCGCTCGAACAACTCCCCGCCGGCAAAGCGCCGCGTGAAGTGCTTGCCGAGTGGATGACCTCGCCCGAGAACCCCAACTTCGCCGCGACGGTCGTCAACCGCACCTGGCAATATCTTTGCGGCCGCGGCCTGGCCGGTTCGGTCGACGATCTCGACCGCGCCAGGCCCGAGGAACGAAAAGTGCTCGACGAGTTGGCCGGGTTGTTCGTCGCCTCGGGCTACGATCTGCGCTGGCTGATCATGGGCGTCTGCCAGAGCCGCACCTATCAACAAGCTTATTCCGACCAGGCGGAGGGCGAGGCCGAAGGGTTTACGCACCGCCCGCTGAAAACGCTGCTGCCCGAGCAGGTCTTCGACTCGCTCGAACAGGCGCTCGGCCTGTCGGTGTCGAAGGCCGACAACGGCCCGCGCTACAACGGCCTGCGAGATCAATTCGTGGCCCGCATGAACGAAGCGGCGCCCGAGTCGCCGGTCGATTTCAAGGCGGGCATTCCGCAGGCGTTGATGCTGATGAACGGCAAGCTGACGGCCGACGCCACGAACCTCGACTCCAGCCGCACGTTGCGGGCCGTGGTCGAGGCCCCGTTCTTGAAGCCGCAAGACAAAATCGAAACGCTGTACCTGGCCGCGCTGACGCGCAAGCCCACGAAGGATGAGCTCGTGTTTCTGCTCGATTTCGTCCGCCGCCAGCCCGGCGAGTCCGAGCGCAAGCAAGCTTTCGCCCAGGTGCTGTGGGGGTTGTTGAATAGTCCTGAATTCGTGCTCAGCCGTTAATTATTGTGGTCCTCATTGCCGGTGACTTGAGAGGAATGGATGTGGTGCGTTTTGCAAGACCAGGCAAACCGCCAAGCTGCGGTAGCTACGGGTTCCTCTTCTCTGTTTGCGGGGATGACTGCAGCTAGCCCGCGAATCGATCGTCGATAAAGCGCAAGCGGCGACGCTCTGGGGAAAGAAAAGACCTTAGAACAGAAGTCGCGGAAGGAAACAGAAGAACCGAGAACAGAGAAGAGGAACCCGTAACGAGGACCGGTCGCGCGAACATCGCTTAATCATTACTTCGAGTTCGAGTCAAAATGTTTCGTCCAAGGAGAATCGCCATGCTCGATCGACGCTTGTCGCTCTCCGTGCCCGTTCGTCATCCTCGCGCCGCTGCGGTGACGGGGCGTTTCGCTGCCCCCTTTTCGCGCCGCGAGTTGCTCGGCTTCGGCCTGGCCGGCGCGTTGGGAGTTTCTTATAGCGGCTGGCTGCCGCGGCTGGCGGCTGCGGCGGGCGAGGCCGCGAAAAAGCAGGGCAAATCGTGCATCCTGCTGTGGATGAGCGGCGGTCCCAGCCAGACCGATACCTTCGATTTGAAGCCGGGCCACGCCAACGGCGGCCCGTTCGAAGAGATCGCCACCGCGGCCTCCGGCGTGCGGATCAGCGAGCACTTGCCCGGCGTCGCGAAGCAGATGAACGACCTGGCGATCATCCGCAGCCTGGCGACCAAAGAAGGCGAGCACGGCCTGGCCACGCGGTTGATGCTGACCGGCTACCCTTCGCAGCAGGCGGCGGTGCGCTATCCGTCGCTCGGTTCGCTGTTGGCCAAGGAACTGGGCAACGACGAAAGCGACTTGCCGAACTTCATCAGCCTCTCGCCGTTCCGCATGGTCGACGCCGGCTTCCTGGGCCCGAACTACGCCCCGCTGACCGTCTCGGGCGCCAGCAACGACCCGAACACGCGGGCGAACTTGGCGCTTGAAGATCTCAAGCCGCCCGGCGACCGCGGCGATGCGGCGCTCAAGGATCAGTTCGACATCCTGCGGTTCATGACTCGCGAGTTCGACAAAGGCGCCTCGGCGGAGGCGGTCAAGGCGCACCGCGCCAGCTACGCCAAGGCGATGCGGATGGTCGAGACCCAAGCCCGCAAGGCGTTCGAACTCGACCAGGAGCCGGCCGAACTACGCGACGCCTACGGCCGCAATCGCTTCGGCCAGGGCTGCCTGCTCGCGCGGCGGCTGGTCGAACGGGGCGTGGCGTTCGTCGAAGTCACGCTGGCCGGCTCGCCGGGCAACGTGGCCGGTTGGGACACGCACATCGACAATTTCAACCAGGTCAAGTCGCTCTCGGAAACGCTCGACCCGGCCTGGTCGACGCTGATGAAAGACCTGCGCGATCGCGGGCTGCTCGCTTCGACGCTGGTGGTGTGGATGGGCGAGTTCGGCCGCACGCCGAAGATCAATCACAACGGCGGCCGCGACCACTTCCCGATGGCCTGGAGCGTGGCGCTGGGCGGCGCCGGCATCAAGGGCGGTCAGGCGATCGGCAGCAGCGGCGCCGACGGCCAAGAGGTCGCCGAGCGGCCGGTGAAGGTCGCCGATCTGTATGCGACGATCTGCACGGCGCTGGGCATCGATCCCAAGAAAGAAAACATCTCGCCCGAAGGCCGGCCGATTCCGCTGGTCGATCGAGCGGGCAAAGCGATCAAGGAACTGGTGGGCTAATGGATCGCCAGACTCTAAGTAATACGTAACAGGTTCGATCGCTGGAGGGGTGGCTGGCGGCAGAGCGAAGCGATGCCCCAGCGAACTGGGGCTTCGCCGAGGCTCAGCCACCAGCCACCCAATTTTCAGAATAGCTGTTGATAGGCGCTAGCGTGGTTATGGCGAAATGGATCTTGGTGTTCGGCGCGCTGGGGGCCGACGGCCCGGCGCCGGCGGCTGCGCTGGCCAAGGTCAAAGCCGAGGCCAGCCAGAGCCGCAATGCGCAAGCGCTCCAAGCCGCCGGGCCCGCCGATCGCAAAGACGTGCTGCTGTTGCTCGACGACGGCCCGCTGCACTTCCGCCTGCGGCTGTCGTTGGGCGGCGTGTCGCTGGCCGAAGCGCGGCGGCAGTATATCGACCGGCTGATTGAATCGCTCGACGCCAATCACGACGGCAAGCTGAGCCGCGACGAAGCCTCGCACTCGCCGCTGCTGCGAGTCAAACAACGGCGGGCGGCGTCGCAGTTTCTCAAAAGTTTGGGCGGCCAAGCGTCGCTGGCGCGGCGCGACGTCGAACGCACGGTCGACCGGCTGGGCGGCGAGGCGGTGGCCTATCGGCAAGACCTTAGCTCTTTGCAGAACGACTTGGAAGTCTTCAAGCTGCTCGATGCCGACAGCTCGGGTCTGCTCGACCAGAAGGAACTGGACGCCTCGCCTGACCTGGTGCTCTCGAAAGACGAAGACGGCGACGAGTGCGTCAGCTTTCAGGAGTTCTTTCCGCCGCAGCCAGCGCCCGATCCGACGCAGGTGCTGCTGGGCGTGCAAACGAAGCCGACGCCGCTGGCCACGGTGGCCGATATCGTGCGCGACGCGAGCGAACCGCTGCTGGCCCGTCGTCTGCTGGCCAAGTACGACCGCAATCGCGACCGCTCGCTCGACGGCGGCGAACTGAACTGGTCCGACGAGCGGATCGCGGCGCTGGATGCCGACGGCGATCGCCGCCTGAACGCGGATGAGTTGAAACGTCTGTCGGAAGCCAAGCCCGACGTCGACCTGTCGGCCGATCTTCGCAGCGCCGAGGCGGGCGGGGGAGCGATCGACGTCAAGGACGCTGGCGGCGAACGGCTCGACGACGCCGATCGGGCCGATTACGCCAAGATCGCCTTTTCCGGCGCGGTCGTGACCTTCTCGCACCGCAATCTCGACCCAATCGCCTCGGCCATCGAAAATGCCATGCGGCAGTTCAATCAGCTCGACGCCGACGCGAACGGCTACTTGAGCCGCGACGAAACGGCCGACCGCATCCGCTTCGAGCGCGGCTTATTCGAGCTGATGGACGCCGACGGCGACGACAAGGTGTTCGCCGACGAGATGAAAGACTACGTGCGAGCCCGCGGCGAACCGGCGGCGACGACCTGCCGCGTGAACGTCTACGACACCGGGCACGGTTTCTTCATGGCCCTCGACGCCAACGCCGACGGCCGCGTCTCGGTGCGCGAACTGCGAGAGGCGCCGAAGGCTTTGGCCCGGCTCGACCGCGACCGCCGGCCCGGCATCGGCCAGAAAGAGCCCGTGCGGCACTTTCACATGGAGTTCGTCCGCGGCAGCTATCAGCTCTTCGGGCCCAGCGAGCAGTTGGCCGCGCAGACGCCGGCCTTCCAGCAGCGGCGGCCGATCGGCCCGATCTGGTTTCAGCGGATGGACCGCAACAACGACGGCGACCTGACCTGGAACGAGTTCCTCGGCCCGCGCGAAGTTTTTCACGACCTCGACGGCGACGCCGACGGCCTGGTCGATCCGCAGGAGGCGGTGAAGGTGAAATGATTCCGTTTCATAAGTATTAAAGCAGTGTGGCGGTTCTGGATTGAACCACAGAGACACAGAGGCACAGAGAAGAAGGACAGAGGCGAAGACGAAAAATGCAAAAGCAACGATTTAAGGACCTCTGTACTACGAACGTTTTATTTCTTGGCGTCTCGCGAAGATTTATGCGGCGAGTTGGCTGGGGAGAGCCACGGATGAAACACGGGTCGAACACGGATCGGACATTGCGTTTCCGATTCTGTATTTCATCCGTGATCCATCCGTGTTTCATCCGTGGCTCAATCGATTGCACCCCCAGGCCGCGCTGGGTAAGACTTCTGCCACGCCTAGATACAAAATCAAGAATCTCTGTGCCTCTGTGTCTCTGTGGTTAACAATGAACTTCCAAACGATTCAATAATCTCATTTCCGCCCCAGGGCCTATTCCCGTTCAAGACCCTCGCAAATCACCGACGACCACGGAGCACCGCATGAGCCAGGTAACAAAACCCTTCTCGCCCTCGGCCGCACCCTCGGAAAACGGCGCCGACGATCTGGCGATCGTCGCCCGGCTGCGCGAAGCGCGCGACCGCGTGAAACAGGAAATGAGCAAGGTCGTGGTCGGCCAGCACGAGATCATCGACTCGCTGCTGATCAGCCTGCTCTGTCGCGGGCACGTGCTGCTGCACGGCGTGCCGGGCTTGGGCAAGACGCTGATGGCCCGCACCTTGGCCCGCACGCTGGAGATGGAGTTTCGCCGCGTGCAGTTCACGCCCGATCTGATGCCGGCCGACATCACCGGCACCGACGTGATGGAAGAAGACCAGGCGACCGGCAAGCATCGCGTGTCGTTCGTGCCCGGTCCGGTGTTCACCAATTTCCTGTTGGCCGACGAGATCAACCGCACGCCCCCCAAGACGCAGGCCGCCTTGCTGCAGGCCATGCAGGAGGGCGAAGTCTCGATCGGCCGCGAAACGTATCAGCTCAAGCCGCCGTTTTTCGTCGTGGCCACGCAGAACCCGATCGAGATGGAAGGCACCTACCCGCTGCCCGAAGCCCAGCTCGACCGCTTCATGTTCAACCTGAAGGTCAAGTATCCGACGGTCGACGAAGAGGTGCAGATCATCAAAGGCACCACCAGCACGCTGGCCGCACACGCCGACAAGGTGCTCTCGTCCGACGAAGTGTTGCGGCTGCAAGACCTGGTGCGCGGCGTGCCGATCGCCGACAGCGTGATCCGCTACACGGCCCGGCTGGTGGCCGCTACTCGTCCTGAACTGGGTCGCGGCGCCGGCGGTCCGCTGGGCGAAATCCACAAATATCTTTCCTATGGCGCCAGCCCGCGGGCTTCGCAGTTTCTGGTGCTGGGGGCCAAGGGCCGGGCGATCCTGACGGGCAAATACCACGTCGATTTCGCCGACATCCAGGCGGTCGCGGCGCCCGTGCTGCGGCATCGGCTGGTGCTCAATTTTCACGCTCGAGCCGACAATCTCGACGCCGACGCGTTGGTCGAGCGGCTGCTCAAGGCCGTGCCGGTGGAGGAAAAGCCGTGATGCCGAAGCGAAGCCTATGGCGTTCGATCGCGGGCGTCTTTCTGCTGATTGCGACGATCGTCTGCTGCGCCGCGCTGGCCGCCAATCTGGCCAACGGGGCGGAAGACGAGGAGAAGCGGCAGGCGCCGAAATTCTTTCGTGCTCGACTCACGGAAATGACCAAGGAGACGATCGAATGAACCACATTCTGCCTCTGTTGCTGTGGACGATCGTGGCGACGCAAGCCGCGCCAGGTCGTTGCGACGACGAAACGAAGCCATCCAAGGGCGACAAGCTCGCGGCGCAGCGGTTGAAAATCATGCGCGAGGCGATCGACGGCTTCCGGATCACTTCCAAGGAGATCGATGCGGACTCCTCGCTGAAGTTCTCGGCGCGTCCCCTGTTGCGCTACAACGATCAGACGCGCAATTCAGGTTCCGGCATCAAGGGAGTCTTGGACGCTACCGTCTGGCGCCTCGGCGAAAGCGGCCGGCCCAAAGCGATCGTGACGCTGGAGATCTACCTCGTCAATCAGGGAAACCCCCTGTTGACCTACGAGTTCGTGTCGCTCACGCCTGAGAAGTTCGAGATGCAGAGCCTGCGCGGCGTACGCTGGATGCCTCACGATACCGATCTGTTGATGACCGAGTTCGACGAGGCCCCGCAACCTGGCGATAGTCCGAGGGCGCGCCTGGTGCAAATGCGCGAGTTGGCCCGCCGCTTCGCCGTCCAGGAGATGCTCGGCGCCGAGAAAATCGACCTGCGTTTGCTCAGCCAACCCCTCGATCGTTACGACGATCCGGCGGCAGGCATTCTCGACGGGGCCCTCTTTGTCTTTGCCAATGGAACCAACCCGGAAGTGGGACTGCTCTTGGAATGCTCCGAGAAGAACGAGAAGAAGTGGTCGTACGGCCTATTTCGACTCGCCGCCGCGAAACTTTTGGCGCAACTCGACGGCAAGTGGATCCTGCAATCGACCAAGCCGCCCGGCTGGCCGATCGACGCGCCGTACACCGCGACCCGACATGCGGTTGCTTTGCCGGAAGAAGACGAAGGAGAATGAAATGAAGCACGTCTTTGGCAAGCGGTTGGCGCCGGCCGTCCTGCCGGTAGCGGCAAGCGCCTTGCTGCTCGCAGCGGCTGGCGGGCTTCGCGCCCAGGAGCCGGTCGTCGAATCTCCGGCGCTGGCCGTTCGCCCGCCCCGGCAACGACCGTCCGTGCCCGGCCTCCCGCGACTCGAGCCGCAGCCTGTGCCGGGAGTCGGGGAGTTGCGCCGAGCTTTTTCGCCTTGTCTGAGCGCCGACCTGAAAACAATCGTGTTCGCCAACTGGTTTAGCCGGAAAACCGAATACGATCTGTATATTGCCACGCGAGAAAAAATCGATGTCCCGTTTGGTCCGGCCGAACTGATCAAGGGCGCCGCGACCCCCAGGACCGACGCCTACCCGGCGCTCTCGGCCGACGGCCTGGAACTCGTCTATCTCAGTGCAGACGACGCCCATCTGGAAAAGACGCCCAAGCTGCTTCGTTCGACGCGGCCGGACGTAAATTCTCCCTTTTCGCAGGCCGAGGAGTTGCCGCTGCCGCTCATCGGTGCAAGCCGCTGGCGCATTTCGAACCCGCAGTTCCTCGACAAGCGGCGGTTGAAATTCTGCCTGATCCAATCGGCGGAAACGCGATCGGTTCGCATCGCCTCAAGAAGCAAAGAGCACTCGCCGTTCAAGAGCCTTGAGTTGTTGCCGTTGGAAAACCACTGGCCTCTGTGGTGGGTCTCGGCCGACGGACTGCGCGCGTATACCGGCATCGACGAAGGAATCTGTCTCGCGAATCGCAATTCGACCGCCGATGAGTTTGGCCCGATGGAAGCGGTCGTGCCGGCGAAGGTGGTCGGTAAGATCGACGGCCCGATCTGGCTGGCCCCGCAGGAAGACGTGGCGTTCTACTGTTCGCCGGGCGAGCAAGGCAGCCCCGACGCAGGTAGGCATTTGATGATGGTGGGCTTCTGACGGCCGTTTGTGTAACGATTCTGGCTCATGCAACCCCGCTGACGAGAGTTTAATCCCCAAACCATGCCCACCGATGCCCGACAACTTGTCGACCCTGCCTTCTTTTCGCGGCTGGAAAATCTCGAGCTGCGCGCTCAGGGCATCGTCGAAGGCTTCATGCACGGGCTGCACCGCAGCCCGTTCGTGGGCTTCAGCGTCGAGTTCGCTTCGCACCGCGAATACGCCCAGGGCGACGACCTGCGGCACGTCAACTGGAAGCTCTATGCGCGGCAGCGGCGGTTGTACGTCAAACAGTTCGACGCCGAGACGAACATGAACCTCTACTTGCTGTTGGACATCAGCAAGTCGATGGATTGCCGCAGCTTGGGCCTCAGCAAGCTCGAATACGGCGCCGCGATGGCCGCCGCCTTGGCCCACCTGGCGCTCAAGCAGCACGACGCCGTCGGGCTGGTGCTCTTGGCCGACGAAGTCGTGGCCCATCTGCCGTCCAAGGCCCGTTCGCACCAGTTGCAGGAAATACTGCGCGTGATCGAGAGCCACCCGCCGCGGGCCAGCGCCGATTGCGGCCGGGCCTTTCAACAGGCGGCCGAGTTGTGCAACCACCGCGGCATCGTGGTCATCGTCAGCGATCTGTTCGACGATCTCGATTCGCTGATGAAGGCCGTCGAACGGCTGCGGTTCCGCAATCACGAAGTGATCGTGTTTCATATTTGGGATCCCTGGGAACGGCGGCTGCCGCTGGAAGGGCACTTTCGCTTTCACGACCTGGAGACGGGCGAAACGCTGGTGACGCAGGCCGAAAGCGTCCGCGACGATTACCTGGCGGCCGTCGAAGCCTGGCGCCAACAGCTCGAAGCCGAGTGCCACAACCGGGCCATCGACCGCATCGAACTAACCACCGACGAACCGCTCGACCAGGCCCTGCTCGACTATTTAGTGCGCCGCGCGAAGGCCGGGTGACATTGTCGTGACGCGAGGGGGGAGTTCACCACGGAGACACGGAGCACACGGAGAAGGATGAGAGGAATGCTTATGCGATCGCGAACGCGCGAGAGGCATTTTGAACCACAGAGACACAGAGACACAGAGATTCGTCAAATTCGATTTTCGAATGCGAGGCGCGGGCATGGCTGAAATCGGTTGCGGAAAAGATTCAATGAAACATTCGTCTATCCGTTGTTCTCTGTGTCTCTGTGGTTCAATGTGAACTGCCGCTTAGGAAACAACTCCCCCTAAAAGGTCAGGCTGAACAGGCTGAATAATCATGTCCTTCGTGCAGATCGGATTTCTCGGCGCGCTGGCGGCGATGGCGATTCCGATCGTGATCCATCTCGTGTTTCGCCAGAAGACGCGCCAAGTCGAACTGGGCACGCTGCGATTCTTGCGCGTGGTGCTGGAGCGGAACGCCCGGCGGCGGCGCGTGATGCGGTGGCTGCTGCTGGCGCTGCGGCTGGCGTGCGTAGCACTGTTGGCCGTGCTGTTCGCGCGGCCGTATTGGCTGGGCTTTCGCGCGGCGGGCGAGAAATCGACCGTGGCCGTGCTGATCGACCGCTCGGCGACGATGGAACTGAAGCAGGACGGCGCGCGGCTGGTCGACCGGGCGGTCGAAGCAGTTCGCGAGCTGCTGGCCAAGGCCGAAGACGACACGCGCTTCGAGATCGCTTTCTTCGATCACGCCGTTCGCCCGTTGCACGCAGCGGCGCCGGCCGAAGGCGAGGCGGGCGACGTTTCGGCGGCCGATTTGGCCGAGCAACTCGCGGCGCCTGAAGCCTGCTGCGGCGGAACCGACTACGGCGCCGCGATGGACTGGGCCCGCGACGTGCTGGCCAAGGCCCCGCCCGGCCCGCGGCGGTTGCACGTCTATACCGACTTGCAGCGCAGCGGCCTGGCCTGGAGCGAAGTCGGCGCGCTCGGCGACGACGTCGAGACCGCCTTGCACGACCTGGGCCGTTCGGCCGTCAACAACCTGGCCGTTACCGAAGCCCGAGCCGAACGGGTCTGGCTGCGACCGAACGAAGCGACCTCGGTCCACGCCACCGTGTACAACGGCGGGCCCTTCAGCACGGAAGAACTCTCGGTCGTGCTGCGATTGACCGACGGCGACCGCAAGCTGGAACTGCGCGAGCGCGTGAAGATCGAGCCGGGCGCCGCCGAGTCGCTCCGCTTCGATCTGCCGCCGCTGGCCGCAGGGTTGTGGCAGGGCAAGGCGCTCGTCGAGGCCAGCGACGATCTGCCGCTCGATAACGAACGCTACGTGGCGATTCTGGCTGCCAAGCCTTACCAGGTGCTGCTGGTCGACGGCCGCTCGGCCGCGTCGCCTTGGCAGGCCGCCACGCACTTTTTAGAGGCCTCGCTGCGGCTGGCCCCGCCCGGCGAGTTGGATGACGCCAGCTCCTTCGAGCCTACCTCGGTCGCCGCCGCCGATTTGCCCGCGACCTTCGACCGTTACGACGTCGTCGTGCTGGCCGACGTCGGCGCGCTCGACGAGCGCGATCTACGGCGGCTCGCGCAGTACGTCGCCGCAGGCGGCAAGCTGTTGGTCTTCGGCGGCGAAAACGTCGCGCCGCAGGCCGCGGCCGCATGGCAAGCGGCCGGCCTGGCGCCGGGCAAGATTACCGGCGTCCACGCGGCGACCGATCTGCCGTTGCGAATGGAAACGTGGGACGTCAAGCACCCGATCTTCGCGGCGTTCAGCGATCCGCAGCTCGGCGATTTGCGGCGGCTGGCGTTCTCGGCCTGCCTCGACGTGACGCCGGCCGAAGACGCGCGCGTGCTGGCCTCGTTTCGCGGCGGCAAGCCGGCCTTCATCGAGCGCGAGGTCGGCAAGGGCTCGCTCGTCTGGTTCACGTCGAGCGCGGACCGCCAATGGAGCGACTGGCCCCGCAGCCGGCTTTATCTGCCGCTCGTCTACCAGTTGCTCGGCTACCAGACCGGTCTGACGGCCGGCGGGCGCGTGCGCTCGGCCGTGCTCGAAGGCGCCGTCGAGCTGCCGGCCAACGTCCGGCCGGGCATCGTGACTGCCGAGGGCTATTCGCTCGTCGTCAACACCAGCCCGCGAGAGGCCGAAACCGAACGTTGCACGGCCGACGAATACATGAACCGCTTCGGGCTGAAGGTGGGCGACGACGACGCGAAGCAAACCGCAGCGACCGCCCAACACGCCTCCTTGGGAACCGAGATGGTCGACAGCGAGATCTGGCCCTGGGTGGCCGCGCTCGTGCTCGCGGCGCTGATCGTCGAAGGCTTAGTGGCCAACCGCACTGCGGCATAAGAGATCGAATCCGCTTGACTGAAGTTTTCCACGCATACGGTGAAAGTCATGTCGCGTACAGAAACACGTTCCGTCTTCGTGCGTCGTTTCGACCGCATCTGGCTGCAGGCGCGGCGAGTGCAGTTTTGGCAGGCCGCATGCTGGGCGCTGTTGACGGCGCTGGCCGGCGTGGCGCTGTTGGCGGCGGCCGATTACGCTTGGGAACTGCCCCGCCCCTGGCGCCAAGCCGCCGTGGCGGCGATCGCCGCGGCTTCCGCCGGCATGGCGCTTTGGCTGGCGGTTCGGTCGGCGCGTCGCTGGCGCCGCAACGCCACCGCTTCGGCCATCGAGCGCGTCTTTCCGCAGCTCGGGCAACGAATTCGCACCACCGTGCAATACGGCGATTTGTCGAGCGGCGAAATCCAAGCCTCGGGCGTCACCGGCGTGTTGGTCGAGGCGCTCGAAGATGATACGATCCGCCTCGCTCAGCCGCTGCCGCTCGACGCGATCGTGCCCTGGAAGCGGCTGGCTTTCGCCTCGCTGCTGGCCGCCGGCGTCGGGCTGCTGTTGGCCGGGGCTTCGGCCTTCGATTGGCAGTGGCGGATCGCCGCCCAGCGGGCGCTGTTGGGCGAAGAGCCCTACACGCGGCTGACCGTGACGCCCGGCAGCCAAGCGGTCAAAGAGGGCGAGTCGTTGCCCGTCGAGATCGTCGTCGAAGGCCGGATCGGCGAGCACGTTTCGCTTGCCACGCGCCGGCTCGACGAGGAAGGCGCCGAGTGGTCCGAAGAACTGCTGCCGGCCGCCGACGGCAAAGACGCGGGCCGGCTGCGGTTGGCGTTCGAGACGTCGCTGGCCCGCATTCGCCATCCGCTGGAGTACCGCGTGGCGGCCGCTTCGGCGCAGAGCGAAACCTATCGCATCGACGTGCGCTATCCGCTGAAGCTCGTCTCGATCGAGGCCGCGGTCAAGCCGCCCGAATACACGCGGCTGCCCGAGACGGTTTCCGACGGCGGCGACATCACGGCCCTGGTCGGTTCGCGGGTCAAGCTGGCCGTCGAACTCGATCGCGTCCCGGCGAGTGCGCACCTTGAAGTACAAGACACGAGCAGCCGGGCTCGCCGCGAAAAACTGCCGCCCGAGCGGATTCCGCTGGCGATCGACGGGACGCGGCTCACCGCCCAGTTCGACGTGTCTTCGGACAAGACCTTCGCCGTCGTCGCCGCGTCGGCCGACGGCATGGAGTTGGCCGAGAACAAACATCGCCTTCGCGCCCGCCAGGACGAGCCGCCGCAGGTCTGGTTCGAGAGCCCGGCCGAAGCGCTCGAAGTCCATACGCTGGCCGAAGTGTTGATGCGCATCCGCGTCAGCGACGACTTCGGTCTGTCGCGCGCGGGCATCATGTTCGAAGTCAACAACGAAGAAGAGTATCCGCTGTTGGCCGAAGACTTCGCCGCGGCGGCCGAGGAATTGAAGACCGGCGGCGAGCTGTCGCCGCAAACGCGGGCGGCGCTGGAGCGGGTGCTGCCGCTGGAGCACTTCGAACTGACGCAGCAAGACAGCGTGATGTATTACGCCTTCGCCGAAGACATTCGCCCGGGCTCGCCGCAACGCACCGAGAGCGATTTGCGGTTCATCGACATTCGGCCGTTCCGCCGGCAGTACCGGCTGATCGATCCCGACTCGGGCGGCATGGCTCAAGGTCCGCAGCTCAAAACGCTCGAAGAACTGATCGCCCGCCAGCGTTACGCCCTGAACCGGGCGATCCGCCTGTCGCGGGCGATGGAGCGCAGCGGGCAGGTCGATCTGCCGGCCGTCGATTCGCTCACCAAGTTCGAAGGCGAGTTGGCCAAGGCGACGCGCGAACTGGCCGAAGGGCTCGAAGCCCGCGGCATCGACGAAACGGAATTGTTGTACCAGGCCGAGAGTGCGATGCTGGCCGCCGCCGATTCGCTGGCCGCCGGCAAGTACGACACCGCCACGCTGCAAATGCGCGACGCGCTGAAGGATCTGATCGAAGGCCGCAACCGGCTGCAAATCTTTATTTTCAAGAACCCCGATCGCGCGCTGCTGGCTCAATTGCGGCTGTTCGACCGCCTGCAGCGTCAGAAGCTGCGGCGGCCGAAGACCGACGAAGAAGAGGTCCAGCAACTCGTCGAGCGGCTGAAGGAGTTGGCCGACAGCGAGGACTTCGTCTATGCCGCGCTGGCCGGCATCATCGATCCCAATGCGCCGCCGGCGAACGCCCCCGGTTCGAGCGACCAACCGGGCAAGTCCGGCGACGAACCGCCCGCGGAAACCGATCCGCCGGCCGAGAACCAACCGTCTGCCGAGCCGGCTAAAGACAACCCGGCGGCTGAGAAGAACGATGCCCCGCAGAATTCGCCGCCCGGCGGACCGCCGCCGGGATCGAACGCAGGGCAAGCGCCCGGAGTCGCCGGCGCGCCCTCGGCGGCCGAGCGGCGGGCCTCGCTTGAGGACCTCGAAGATCGGCAGCTCGACGCGGCGCTCGAAGCGCGCGAAGTGGAAAAGGCCCTCGAAAAGCTGAAGAACGCCACCGACTTGTCGAAACAGCGGATGGCCGAAGCCGCCAAAGCGGCCGAGGCGGCCTCTGAAGCGCTCGACCAAGGCAAGACCAACGAAGCCCGCGCAGCGGCCGGCGACGCTAATGCAAAATTCCGCGAACTGGCCGCACAGGTCGCCGCGCTGGCCGCCAAGGAGCAGGCCGATCGGATTGCGGCCGCGCAGCAAATGGCCGCCGATCTGGCCCAGCAACAGCAGGACTTCAAAGACCGCTTGGCCAACGCCGAAGGCGATGCCGGCCCCGGCGGGCAGCCGCGTCCCGACGAGAAACGACCGAAAGGGGGCGTTGGGCAAGGAGACGCCGGCGGCGATAACGAAGGCGCACGTATGGCGGCGGCGCAGCAGATCGCCGACCAGGCCGAGACGCTGGCCGACGTGCTTGCGGCCGCCGCCCGCGCCGACAGCCCGGAAGATCAGCAAGCGGCCGCTCAGGTCGACGCCTTGATGAAGTCGCTCGATCTCAAGGGGCTGGCCGAGCGGCTGGGCGACTTGCCCGAGCAGGTCCGCAACGAGAAGTGGGCCGACGCCCGGGCCGCGGCCGACGATGGCGCCGAGCGGGCCGAAGCCGCGGCCGAACGATTGGGCGCCTTGCGCCGCGCGATCGTCTCGCCGCGCGTCGACGAACTGGCCAAGCTCGAAGAAGCGCTGGCCGGGCTCGACGAACGGCTGGACGAACTCGATGCGGAGTCGAAGATCACCGGCTGGCACGTCGACGCCGACGAACTGGTCGAACGGCTCGAAGGCGCCGGAATCGACGAAGACTTGCGCAAGGCATTCATCGACGAGCTGCGCAATAACGGCTGGAGCCTCGACGCCGCGAGCCGACGCTGGAACTGGACGCTTATCGGCGGGCGTTACTCGGCGCCGATCGCCTATCACCGCTTGCTCTCGCGGCTGACGACCTCGTTGCGGGCGCGGATGCAGGAGTTGATGCTCGGCGACCTGACCGCCGCCGGCGACGAGCCGATTCCGCCGCAGTACCAGGATTTGGTCGACCGTTATTATCAAGTGCTGGCGGCCGAGAAACGAACCGCCGAGGCGGCAATCAATGCGGCAGAGTAATATCCGGAGCAACGGATGAACGTGCGAAGACAGTTATGGACGGCGTGCCTGTTGGCGCCGTTGGCGGCCCAAGCCGAGGAGCCGGCGGACGGCAAACAGCCGCAGGCCGACTACCTCGGCAAGGTCTATCGCGCCGAAGCGGAAATGCACGCCTTCTACCGTGACGCCGAGCACAGCCAGCCGCTCGAGTTCGTCGATCATCCGATCATGCGCTGGAACAACGAAGGCGTCTGGTCGGGCGAGGTGTTCGTTTGGACCTATGCAGGGCGGCCCGAAATCATCGGCTGCATGCTCTCCGGTCCGGCCGGCAACGGGCGGCGAAACGTGTTCGACGAGTTTCATCTGCTCGCCGACTCGCCGATTGCCCCGGCCGATTTGCAAACGCACCGCCGCTGGGCGCCCGAAGCAGGACTCAAACTCGAATTGCTCTCCCACGCGGCCAAGCCGCCGGCGAGCGCCGCGGCTCGTCTGACGCAAATGCGGAAGATTTCGCGCGAGTTCACGGGCCACATGCAGTTCCGATCGCCTTGGGAATTGCGGCTGTTGCCGCAGCCTTTGTTCCGCTACGGCGACGAGCAGGGCGACGTCCGCGACGGGGCCTTGTTCGCTTACGTCTGGAACTTGGGCACCGATCCGGAACTGATCTTGCTCCTCGAATGCCGCCGCGGCGCCGACGGGTTCGCCTGGCACTATGCGCCGGTTCGATTTTCCAATCGCGAGCTCTGGCTGAAGTACGCCGGCAGCGAGGTCTGGAGGGTCGAGGCTCACCAAGAGCCGCAGGGCGGCGTGGTCACGGCGCTTTACACAACGGCCTACGCCCGCACCATCCCTGGCAAAGATCCCAATCCTGGCGAGGATCCTAAACCCGACGATCCCAATCAAGACGCCGTTTCCAAGAAATCAACCAAGCCGGCGGATTCCAAATGATATCGACCGCGCCCGCATGCCTACGCCGGCTATCGCCGACGAAGGCATGCCACCCAAACTTGTAACCCGTCGCCTGTAACCTATCGCCACACATGCTCTTCGCCGCCGAAATCCTGCCTCAGCTTCCCGCCCGTGTCGCGCTCGGCCTGGTCGTCGGGCTTCCGCTTGGCGCCTGGCTGCTGGGCAAGTTCCTGGGTCCGTCGAACGCCGTCTCGCGGCGCTGGAGCTTGTGGCTCTTGCGCGGTGCGATTCTGGCGGTGCTTGCGGCGGTGCTTTTCAATCCGGTGCGGGTCGACGAGTCGCCCGGCCCGGTCGAACGGCCGGAAATGTTCTACCTGATCGACGCTTCGGCCAGCATGCAGATGGGTAGCCCTGTATCGCGCTGGGACGAGTCGCTCGATTTGATCGCGAATGCAAGGCGCCTGGCGCCGGAGTCGCCCGTGCTTCCCAAGCCGTTCCGCTTCGGCCAGCAACTGGCGGCCATCGAGCATTTGCCGCAGCTCGGGCCGGCCGCCAACGACGCGCGTAGGACGGACTTCCAGTCCGTCATGGGCCGGACAACGGACCAGAGGTCCGTCCTACGGCCGACCGACGGCGATACGCGGCTGTTGTCGGCGCTGCGGCAGATTTCCAGCCGTTTCGGCCGCACGCCGCCTTTGGGCATCGTCGTGTTTTCCGACGGCCGGGCTCGCGACGAAGACGGGCTCGAGCAGCTCGCCGCCGAGTTCGCGCGGCTCAAGACGCCGATCCACGTCGCGCCGATCGGCGACGTCACCAAAGGGGGCGACGTGGCCGTGGCCGCCGTCGTCGCGCCGCAGCGAGCCCGCAAGTTCACCGAGGTCGAGGTGCAGGTCTTTCTGCGCAGCTTCGGCTTCGACGGCCGCCGGGCCAAGGTGCAACTGCTGGAGGTCGGCGCCGACGGCCGGCAGAATCGCGAACTGGCGCCGCCGCTGCCGATCACTTTGCAGTCGGGCTTTCAATCGGTCAGCCTGACGTTTCGCACCGAACTGTCGACCCGCAAGCTGCGCGTGGCGATCCCGCCGCTCGACGGCGAAATCTCCGATTCCAACAACCAGGTCGAAACCGAAATGGCAATCGACCGCACCAAGCTGCGCGTACTGTACATCGAGGGCAGCCGGCAACCCCTGGCGACCGCCTACTTTGGCCAGCGCTATCAAATCCGCGGGCCGTTCTCCGAGTTCAAGCAGGCGCTGGTCGAAGACGAAGACATCGAATGCGTCGTGCTCTGCCGGCAGGGCGGGCTCGGCCGGCTGGTGCGCGTGGCCGAACAAGGGCAGATCGACGGCGTGCATGCGTTTCCCGCGACGGTCGCCGAACTGTCGGCCTTCGATGCGCTCGTGCTGAGCGACGTCTCGGCCGATCTGCTCAGCGACGAACAAATGGCCTGGCTGGAACCGTGGATCGGCCAGCGCGGCGGCGGCTTGTGCATGATCGGCGGCGAAAACAGCTTTGCCTCGGGCGGTTGGCAGGACACTCCTGTCGCGGCGATGCTGCCGGTCGAAATGCAACCGGGCGGCGACGATTGGTCGGCCGGCGACGAGGTGCAGCTTGCGCCGGAACTGCCCGCGGCGCCGCACGCCATCTGGAGTCTGCTGGCCGACGCCAAGCAGAACCGGCAGGCCGTCGGCGCGATTCCGGCGGTCGCCGGCCTCAATCGTTGGGCCGCGGCCCGGCCGAACCTGACGACCGTGCTGGCCACGGCCTCGGCGCCGGGTCTGCGCGCGGCCGTGCGACAAGGCGCGCCGGTGTTTGGGGCTTTGGCCAGCACGACCGGCACTGAAGAAGGAGTGAAGGGGCCCTCGCCCCGGCCCTCTCCCAAAGGGAGAGGGAGTACGGACGAAGGCGAGCTGCCGGCGATCGTGGCGGGCCGCTATGGCCGCGGGCGAACGGCCGCGCTGGCCTTTGCGATCACGTCGCCGTATGCCGGCGATTTGACGCAGAAATGGGGCCAGGGCGACAACCGCTATTACGCCAAGTTCTGCCGCAATCTGGTCTACTGGCTCACCGAAAACTCGGCCATCGGCCGGCGCCGGCTGATGGCCTCGGCCGACAAGCGTTTCTATCGCCCCGGCGAAACGATCGCGATCTCGGCGGCCACCTACGACGAAACTTCGGCGCCGACCAAGAACTACCGCGTGGTGGCGATGGTCGAGCCGCACCTGTCGGCCAGCGAAGTCGAGAGCGATGCCTCGCCGTTGCGGTGGCCCAGCGGCCTGCCGCGGACCAGCGGCGAAGAAGATCCGTTCATCGTCTGGGGCGAAGAATTCGAGCTGCCTTTGGGCGGCGGCCAGAAGGCCATGAATCACTCGATCGAACTGCCGCTGGCCGAAGCCCTGGCGGGCGGAACTTCGAGCCAGTCGCTGCGCGTCGAGTTGACGGCCTACGAAGACTATACTCAGATCGACAGCACCTCGCTCGACATCCAAGTATTGCACGACCCGTTCGAGCAGCAAAACCCGTTTCCGAACCACGAGTTGCTCGCCCGGCTGGCCACAGCCTCGGGCGGCCAGGTGCTGCGTTCGGCCGACGAACTGGCCGCGCTGCTGCGCGACGCGCCGGTCGACGTCGGCCCGCCGATCGTCCGCCGCGTGCCGCTGTGGAGCAACGCCTGGGTGCTCGGGTTGCTGCTCGGCTTGTTGACGGTCGAATGGTGCTGGCGGCGGAAGCTGGGGCTGGCGTGAGGCGTGAGGCGGTAGAGCAGCTCATGGCGCCAACGTCGACTCGTCGATCAACTTTTGGTCGGCGCGGTTGGCCAGTAGTCGATGGATTCTCGGTTCGATGTCGAAACTCATGGCGCGCACGCGACCGTCGCAAAAAGCGACGTTCCAGACGCCCGGATGAGCGCTGCCGAAACGGCACGTGTCGTTCACCGCGACGAAGTCGGGCGCGGGCGGCCGATAGCCGCAACGGCAGATGTCGTCTTGGTAGCCGGTATACATGCTCCAGTCGTCGCCGTGATCGCCGCCGGTCGTATAATTGGCGCCGCTCACGTGCTTCTCGCCGAGCAGGTAGGTTTGGCTCAGCCCGTCGAAAATCTGGCCCGGCTGGATTTGGCTGCGCAAGAAGCAGACGCCCGTATGGTCGGAAACGTCGGGCCATTTGAATTTCGGGTCGTCGCCGTCGGCCAGCGTGTGCGGGCCGCCCCACAGGTACACTTCGCAGCGCGACTGATCGCCGGCGTTGGCGGCATAGTCGCTCCGCGCCGCCGCGCTGATCGGCGCCGATTCGAGCGGATTGGCGGCGTAAGACGGTATCGGATACGCTTCGGCGCGGCGCCGCGTCGGGCAATTGAATAAGTTCACCGCGTTGGGGACCAACTGGGCCAGCGACTTCTTCTTTTCCGCCAGCGGTTGTCCGTGCCCCAACTGGCTCAAGTCGCGCCGTTCGAGATAGGGCAACACGCAGTAAATCCATCCGCCCGGTTGCGCTTGCCCCGAGCCGCGGTCCGGATCGCCAATCCACCAAGCTCCCCAGCCGCCCGTCGGCAGCCGGCCGGTGGCCGATTCGAGATTCAGCACCGCCAGCGATTGTTGCTTCAGATTGTTTTGACACTGCGTCCTCCGCCCCGCCTCGCGCGCCTGCTGCACGGCCGGCAGCAACAGCGACATCAGCATGCCGATGATGGAAATAACCACCAACATTTCCAGCAGTGTCACCCCGCGCCTTGCAGAGCACAGCGCAGCAACTGATGCGTGAGTGACCAACCGCGGATGTACGCCCCGGCGACGGGCATCATCGCAAAACATGACTGCCTCCGAGATTCGCGGCTGCCCAAAACAACAGCATGACTAAATTATCACGACTCGCCCGAAGTGGCAAGTCGCGGGCAAAGTTCGACCTCGGAAAAAAGAATTCGCCGCTGGGGATTGACTGTAAGTATTCGCGAGTTAGACTCTCGGCTGTGCTGGCCATGGTGCGGTTCCGGCGGTGCGTGAGCAATTCAACGACTGACGGTTGACGGTCTGCCGCCCTGGAAGTGTTGGCAGTCCACTGCGGAGGCAGTTTCATGCGGCTCGTGTCGGACAGCTATGTGCGTCGCGCGCGAGGGCTGGCGGTCGCGATGTGCGGCGCTCAGCCGCTCAGGCGAGTCGTTGTTGGCTTGTCTGTCGTTTCCCGACCAAAGGCGGTCGTCGCGACCTTGTTGTTGATAGCGGCTGGACTCGCCTTCACGGCGATTTTCCACACTCCGCAACGCGATTCTTCAGGTCAATCTTTCGCATCTGGCGTTGGCGTCTCCGCAACGGCTGCTGATGTCCTAACGACAAACAGCGTCGATCGTGATCGGAACTTTGCAAGCCGAGTGCTCCATCCGTCTGTGACAGGAGTGCTGCCGCTTGATGCCAAAGGGCTGGCTGCGTTAAACGACTCGTTGCGAGTTGGGTCAGACGACACGTTCTCGCTGCTTTTGCACGCCGTCGCTGTTTACGGTCCCACTGCGTGCGTCTCCTCTCCCGCGTGCGGCGGTGAGGTCGGCTTGACGGAGCTCGCGCTCGACTCGGACTTGAGCGCTCGGCATTTCGGCGGATTTCGCGCGCTCTGTAAGACGAGATACGGGGCACGGTTTCCCCTCGTGCACAAGACGCTCGCGCACGTTGAAGTGGGCGCTGAAGCGCACCCGGGGCAGGCATTGGCCGTTCTGGCAGCGAGCGGCGCCGATTTGGCAACCCCACTTTCGCTGCCGGGCGGGGAGAGCGGCGAGCTGCGCCTCGTGCTCGATGACCTCTTGGCAAACTTTTCACTTGATGGCGAGCTTTACTGGGACGCGGTGGCACTGTCGCTGCTGCTGCCCCCCGCGCAAACAAACTGGACGAACAAGTTCGCGCAATCGTTTTCGTTCGACGACCTCGCCAATGAGTTGATCGCGAGACCCGAAACGGCATCCGCTTGCCTTGGGATTCATCGACTCATCAGTCTGACGGTGCTGTACCGCGCGGATCGGGAGCGCCCGATCTTGACCGAGGCGGCTCGGGGTCGAGTGAGCGAGACATTGGCTCTGGCCGTCCAGCGGCTGTGCAGCAGTCAAGCCGAAGACGGATCTTGGAGCTATCGATGGTCGCAGGAAGCGGCCAAACAAGTCTCACAATTCGCCGTGAGCCTCCCCGAAGACCCAATGTGGCATGTCGTGGCGACGGGGCATCATTTGGAATGGCTCGTTTTGTTGCCTCCGGAGCTTGCTCCGCCGACGTCTGTTTACCGACGAGCGGGTAGCTGGCTTTACAACAGGCTTATGCAGCAAATCGACGATCGCGAGTGGGCGAAAAAACTGTACTGTCCTGTGTCTCACGCCGTTCGTTGCCTCAACGTGCTGAACGCCGGAGACCGTCTCAACCCGGATCGTTTATAGGAGATTGATAATGCGAACGTTGTTGTCATTTTGTTCGTTTGCACTCGTCGCGGGCGTGGGGGCGGTCTACTTGCTGGGCGAGCGTCCACTTTACGGTGTCGCCCCGGTGGACGAGGTCGAGGCAGCCGAGATTTCCGGCGGCCTGAGTTGCTTCGGCACCGCCGAGACAGAGATCAATTGCGGCGACGCAATTTGCAATGACAACGGGGTCGGAATCTCCTGCGGCGGCCAGACCGATTGTCTTTCACAATCTGCTGGCGACTATTACGCGTTGGAGGACAAGCAGTATTGCTACGCGTCGTGCATGGTGCAGAACTCCTGCGGGCAAGGCGATGTTTGCCAAATCATGTCGGGCTGCAGCGGGAGCTAGCGTGTCTCAGGCATCGTCACTGCTGCTCCTTGCCGCACTTACGTTCGCTGGCGCCGTTGTCTGCGGTGCCAATGGCGACAAGCCAGCCGCCGACGTCGATAATAGCGGGGCCAAACGAATCTGGAGGATTCCGCAACTGTGCGGCGTGAACTCGCTCTATGTCATGCTCTCTTGTCATGGTATTCGGCCCGATTACAGCCGCCTTCGGGAGGGACTATCGGCAGACGGCAGCGAGACAACGTTGGCCCAACTCAAGGAGGCGGCTGCATCGCACGGTCTGCGGGCCGTCGTGGCCCGTGCGACGCCCGATGCGCTCGGCCACCTCCCAGTCCCCTTCATTGCTCACCAGGAACTGGTGCGAGGGAGAGGCGACAGTGGCGGCCATTACTGCGTCGTGTACCGCGTAGAGGGCGACCGCGTCGGTTATTTGGACGGCAGCACCGCGATCTTAAAGTCTGCGCGCCTCGACGACTTCGCCAACGACTGGACTGGGTACGTTCTATACGTTCCGGAAAAGTCGACCGGCTCGCGTTGGTGGCTGCCGCTGGTCATCGGCGCCTGCTCGGGCGCTTTTATCTCCGCGCTTTGGCGACACGGTGCGCCTTGCCGCGCGCGGTTCACTTCGAGAGGGTTGGGGGCGTAAGCTGCTGCGGCAGCCGGAATGCGTCGTTCTAACGGAGAAATGATCATGTCACCTCAAGAGAAGCGTCGCAATGTTTCGAGGGTTGTCGCCTGCGCAGCTTTTATAGCGATGACGTCCGGCCAGCAGCCCGCCGTCGCCGCCGATGCCCTTCCGACCCTCGACGACATCCGACAAGCTTGGTCGGTGAAAGCCGCCGTGATCAAATCCGTCCACGTCGAATATGACGTCGTGGGAACCGAGATTGCTGACCGGAAAGAGATCTACGAGAAGCTCCACATCCTCTCGATGGGCAAACAGCATGCCGTCGAGACGGTCAGCGGAAAAAAGCTGAGCCGGAAATTTGTCAGCGAGACGCGGCGGTACGAGCTGGCGATTAAAAACGCGCGAGAGAAGCTCAAGCGAGAGGGGAAGAAGCTTCCCGAATCCCCCTCCGCATTCCTGAAGGACTACAAGCCGATGCCGTTGGAGAGCAAGGACTATCCGTTCGAGTTGATTGCACCCGAGTTCGATGCCCTTCCACTCGATAGAATTGACCAGTGGCACATGTTCGATGGAGAGATGATTTACCGGTTAGCGCCGCCCCAAGTAGGCAAAACTCGGCGGGTTTACCAGATCAGCCTGCCCGAGGTCAAGAATATGTACCTCGTGGGGATGTTTTATCTTGATCTAATCGGCCACGGGGTGCGCGACCCTGGGCTCGCAGACGATTCGCCGCTCTGGAAGCGATTTCACTTGCCTGACGCCTTCGACGTGGCGCCCTTCGTCATCCTGGGCAAGCGCGAAGAGATCGACGGGGCCGCCTGCGTCGTGGTCGAGGCCGAGCGCTTCCTGAAACTCTGGCTCGACCCCAACCTGGGCTACGCCATCCGCAGGCAAGACGTTTGGGTTGAGGGCGAGAGGCGGACGGAGGCACGGCACGAAGATTTCGTCGAGGTCGCTGACGGCCTCTATTTCCCGAAAACGATCGTGCGGGATAGCCTCGGCGGCCCCAATTTCTCGGCTAGATATCGCGGAAAGCCAGTGATTCGCAGCGAAATCACGCTTGTCACCCTTGAGGTGAACCGTGGGTCGCACGAGGCCGATTTCGAGTTCAACCCGGAGCCTGGCGCAAAGGTTACCGATGCCAGAATCCCCACTGTCGACGCCGAAGGAAAGCCGCGCGAGCGCCGAGTTTGGCCGCACGCGAAGGAGGTGGTCGGATACATTCAGCCCGCCGACAAGGCCGACCTTGACAAGGCGATTCGGCAGGGCCAACTGAGCTCGGCGCTCGGGAAAGAACCAACCGATCTACGGCCGTCGTTCGCGCGGCAATACGCGGTCATCGGCGGCATCGCCGCACTAGCCGCCATTCTTGTCATCTTGCTCTGGCGGACGAGGCGATTGCGCGATTTGAAAACGACATAGGCCGGCCGAGTAGGCCGACTCTGTTTGACGCGTAACGTACATGCTGGCGACGAGACAACACTGGAGTTGCGAAGGTGGAGAGTGTCTTTGTCTCGATCTGTTTGGCTTTCTGCTCGGCGGCGCCACGCGAGGGGGCGACCAACGAATCGCGACTTGACGACCTGAGGATTGCTGTGGCCAGCGCACGCTCCAAGATGCGAAGCCTGAGAGTGAAGGCAAGACTCTTCAACCTCGCCAACGATCCGAAGAATTACGTCGTCATTGACGCGATCGCGGCCGGTCCTCGCCGCTTAGTTTCGATATCGCACTACACAGACAACATCTTGTTACGAGATACAAATGACTCGCGGCACTATTTCGAGCCAGGCGCGGTTAAGTCGTACTATCCGTTCCGGCGAACCTACGAGGTGACGCACCGCTTCTCGAGCGTTGCTGCCCTCACCGACAAGATCAGGCGTTACCCGCTTTTCGAGGGTCTTGGCTGGTGGCCGCCCGATGATGCGACGGCGCCGCCGAAGTTCTTCGACGCGCCCTGGTTCACCCACGAAGTCCTTGCAAGCAAGGACGCGGTGCTCGAGGAGGCCCGTTCAACAATTGATGGGCTCGAGTGCGATGTTCTCTCCGTGCCTGGCGTACACAGGCTTTGGTTCGACGCGCGGCGCCGCACGCTGGTGCGCCGCGAACGCTACGCCGGCCAACCACTAAAGCCCGTCGCGATATGCGTCTTGAGCGACTATCGAGAGGTGATCCCTGGTCTTTGGCTCCCCTACGAGATCGTTCGCGAGCTCCCGGCGGTTCCGCTTAAAAGCCGTTTCCTAGTCGATCGTTACTCGATCAACGACGTAAAGAGCGAAGACTTCGCATTCGATCCGCCGCCTGGGACGATCGTGGCCGACAGGGACACAGGCTCGGCAACGCAGTTGAGGGGAGGCTTTGATCACCTTGACTTTGTGGCGCGAAGCGTCAAGGCCCTTGCGGGCGCGCGAGGTAAGCACGTTTCACCCGCCGCAGGCGTCGGCTGGCGCGCAGCAGCCGGCCTATCGGCTGCAGTGGTCTCGTTTTTCATCGTGGCTCGCCTGCCGCGCGGCCGGCGAGTCCGACCAAAGGCGCTTCAGGCTGTGGACAGGTAGCTAGCACCGGCCAAGCGGTTGCGCTCAAAGACCCAGATTCCCGTCATATTCGCGACTCGCTATGAAAATTCTCCTGGAAGCGGAGGCCCAGCGGAAGCGCGGCCACACGGCGAATGCAGCAGAGCCAAGAATTACCCGCTGCGCGACTTCTCGGAAGGGGCCAACCTCAACTGGGCAACCTTGTATTTGCTGCGAGTGTAGAGAGTCAACATTGGTTTACCGCGAGAAAGTCCCGCGCCTGCGAAAGTGCAAATCGTGCGGCCTCGCGTGGGTCGATCCGGCGCCCTCGGCAGCGGAACTCGCGGAGATTTACAGTGCCCGTTATTTCCAGACGTTCGGATACGATGCCAGCGCCGATAAGCGATATCGCCACGTCCGCGCCGCGACTTCCGATCGCGTCCTGGCAATTGCCGAGCGGTGCCTCGCCGTCGGAGGCCTCCTTGATGTCGGCAGCGGTTTGGGAGATTTGCTGGCGGCTGCGATTCGCCGCGGTTGGGACGCACGCGGCATCGAGCCTAATCCGTGGGCGCGAGCCGAGGCGGACCGGGTCGCGCCGGACGCGACCCGTACGTGCGCGATTGAGGAATTCGAGCCTGGCAAAGTGCGTTTCGATCTTGTCACGTGCATCGACGTCATCGAGCACTTGCGCAGGCCCGACGAAGCACTGCGAAGATTCTTCGGCTGGTTGCGTCCGGGCGGCAGCTTGGCCCTGACGACGCCCGACATCGGCTCGTTGTTGGCGCGCCTGATGGGCGCTCACTGGCCGCACTTCCACGTCGACCATCTCTGGTACTTCAACCGCGAGACGCTCACCGCGATGGTCGAGCGGGCCGGGTTCGAAGTCCTCGACTGGCGCCGGGCGCCGAAGGTCTTCAATCTCGCCTATATCGCGGGAATCTTCGAGCGTCATTCAACCAGCGCGCCCGTCCGCCGCATCGCGGAGGGCATGCTCAGACGCTGCCCGCCGCGACTTCTCGGCGCCCCTTGGCCGGCGATCCGCGAGGGACAGCTTCTGATAGCGCGGCGGCCGTCATGCTGAAGGATCTCCAAGCCGGCTTCACGTATTATTACGTGACCAGCCTGGTCGTACTGCTGGGCGCCCTCTTCGGTTTCAGTTTCGTGGCGCCGTGCAAGGAGGCTCCAACCAGCGGAACAGGGGACTTCGTCGACGCGCTGTTCGCCTGGGACGGCCGGTGGTACAGGGGGATAGCGACGGAGGGCTACTCTTTCGACGCGCACGAGAGATCGAACGTGGCATTCTACCCAGCCTATCCCGGCGTCTCTGCGGCGCTGTCGTGGATCAGCGGACTTCAATTGCGATATTCCCTCCTGCTCGTATCGCACGGTTCGCTCGCCGCCGCGTTTGTCTTGCTGGTGCGCTATGCGCGACTTCGCTTTCCCGAAATGTCGGACGAGGCGAGGGACTATATCCCCGTCTGTTTCGGACTGCTGCCCACGACCTATTTCTTTCGCATGGGTTACTCGGAGTCGTTGTTCGTGCTGTTGTTGCTCATGGCGATGTGGGGCATCGAACGGCGGTGGCGCACGGTTTGGATCGTCTTTGTCGTCGGTGCCGCGACGGCGTGTCGCGCGGTCGGCGTGGCACTGCTCGCTCCCTTGGCCATGCACTTATGGGAAACGTCGCGCACGCGAACCGCCTTCACTTTGCGCAGCGCCGTCTGGCTTCCTCTGGCATGTTGGGGCTTGGCCGCCTGGGTGGCATATCAAGCGGTGGAGTTCGGCGAGCCCTGGGCTTTCATCCAGACGCAGCAGCACTGGAGTACGCGGCAAACGAGCCTTTTTAGTTGGGACGGCATTGCGGCCCTGCTGAGCTTCCGGCCGATCCGCTCGGTCTACGATCCGGCCTCGCCCTGCTACTGGGGGAACTTTCCACCGCGCGACAACCCGGCGTTCAACCTGATGTTCGCCAACCCGATTTATTTTCTTGGTACGGCGGCGCTGGTCGTCGCGGGCCGCGCGAAAGGTTGGCTGTCGAACCGCGAAACGGCCCTCAGCGCCGCGCTGTTGCTGATTCCCTACGTGCTGCAAGCCGATCGCGCCTGCATGGCCGCCGAGGCGCGGTATGCCAGCTCCGTCTTTCCGGCGTATTTCGTCATGGGGCATTTACTGGCCCGTCTGCCCGGCGCCCTGGCGGGCGTCCTGCTGGGCCTCAGCGCGACCTTTCTCGCGATTTACTCCGCCTTGTTCGTCCGCTGGTATTGGTTTTACTGACGTGCGGCGCTCAAGCTCGTCAGTGCGCGTATCGCTTTGGCCAGACACGACGGTCGAACGACTTCGGAGAAGGAAATCGCTTGCATTCCAGACACAATGTCTTTACCATAGCGGACTGCAACCTTCACCGGCCGACCTTTTCAATATGCCCCGTTCGCCGCAAGACGTCACCGATGCCGAACTGGCGATCCTGGAAGTGCTCTGGGAACGCGGTTCGGCGACCGTTCGCGAAATCACCGAACGACTCTATAGCGGGTATTCCGCCTCGCAGCACGCCACGACGCAAAAACTCCTCGAACGTTTGGAAGCCAAACAGTGTGTGCGCCGCAATCGCGGGCTTTGGCCTCACATGTTCGAAGCGACCATCGATCGCGAAGCGCTGATCGGACGCCGGCTGCAGCAAGCGGCCGACCGGCTGTGCGACGGTTCGATCCAGCCGCTCTTGACGCACCTGGTCAAAGCCGGGCGGCTGTCCGCCGACGAGCGCCGCTCGCTGCGCAGCCTGCTCGATGAATTGGAACAGCAAGGTCCGAAATCGGGAAAGAAAAAGTAATTCCACGAAAGATCCGCAATCCTTCGGAACTGGCCGCCGAGCTTGCCGCGCCGTCGCGGCGCGGCCCGGCGGGAGGTGCAGCATGACATGGCTTATGACATCGCTCGTCGCGATCGGTCTGGCCAATGCGTTGTGGGCGGCGTTGTTCGCGGTCGCCGCGGTCGGCTGTGGAAGATGGCTGCGCCGGCCGGCGTTGGCCCACTTGCTGTGGATCGTCGTGCTCGGCAAACTGCTCACGCCGGGCGTGATTCAGCTTCCGCTCGACGCTTGGCTCGGCCGGCCGAGCGGCTGGCTTTCCGACGCCGTCGCAACGATTACGGCGTTGGACGCGGACGAACCTTCCGCGTCTCGCCCGGCAGCCCGCGAACTCGAACATTCGCTCGCGTTGAGATCTTCCCAAGAGAGTGCAACGGCGGGCGAACTGCGATCGCAATCGGCCGCAGCGGCGCCCGCCGCAAGCGAACGTTCGACCGCGCCGATCGCGAGCGAGTCAGCGGCGAGTGACGTTGTCGCCGGCAATCGCCGCCTGCTTACGGCGGCCGGGTTGATTCGCTTTGCCGCGGCGCTTTGGCTCTTGGGCAGCACGGCGATGGCTGTCTGGATGGCGCGCCGCGCCTGGCGGTTTTACGCCTTCTTGAAGCTGGCCGGCCGGGGCGATGCGTCGTTGCAGGCGCGGCTCGACCGGCTGGCGCGGCGTGCGGGGATCAAATCGGCGCCGCGGCTCGTGGTGGTCGAGAACGTCGTTTCGCCGATGCTTTGGGGGCTCGGATCGCCCGGCTTCGCATGCGGCGCGCGGCTGGTCTTTCCCGGCCCGTTGGCTCGCCGCTTGGACGACGAATCGTGCGATGCGCTGCTGTTGCACGAGTTGGCCCATTACGCCCGCGGCGACGGCTGGGTGCGGCTGCTGGAACTCGCCGCGCAGACGCTTTATTGGTGGCACCCGTTGGTTTGGCTGGCGCGGGGCGAAATCGAAGCCGCCGAGGAAGAGTGCGGCGACGCCTGGGCGCTCGAGCATCAAACCGGCACGCGCCGGCTGTATGCCGAGGCGCTGTTGGCGACCGTCGATTTTCTGTACGAGCCGCCGCTGGCGCCGTTGCCCCCGGCGGCGTGCGGGCTGGGCGAAGCGCCGCTGCTCCGCCGGCGATTGACGCAAATCATGGGCGGCGGCGCGGCGAAGTCCGCTTCGCGGCCGGCCAAGGCGCTGGTGCTTGCCGCGGCGGCGGTCGTGCTGCCCTTGCGGCCGACGTTTTTCGGCGCCGCGCCGCGGCCAGCCCTGGCAAACAGTTCGCCCGCGGCGACGGCGGCCCTTGTGGCGGCGAAACCGACGCCGCAAACGGCGCCCGCCGCCAGTTCGCAGATGCCGCGAAAGACGACGCCGCGTGAAATCGACCCGCTTGCGCCTCGCCGCAGGTCCGTGGCGCACGCGCCGTCGCCGCTGTGGGCGGCGGCGGCCTCGCACAACGGCAAGTATCAACTGGAAGCCCGCACCGGTCGCAAGACGACGCTGGTCCACGTCGAGAGCGGTTGGCGGCTTGACCTGACGGCCCACCAGATCGCCTGCGCGTCGTTCTCGCCCGACGGCCGCACGTTCGCCACCGGCCACGACGATTGCGCGGTTCGCATTTGGGACAGCGAAACGGGCGGACTTTTGACGTCGCTGAAAGACGGCGAATCGCCGATCGTCTCCGTGGCCTTCGCTCCCGACGGCCAGCGCGTCGCGGCCGGCGGCGCCGACGGCGGCGTACACGTCTGGGATTGGGCGCAAGCGAACGAAGTTGCGAAGTTGGCCCGGCAGGCGGCGCCGGTCAGTTGCGTACGCTGGTCGCCGCGCGGCGACCGCCTGGCGGTTGCCTTTGGCCGCTGGTCCGACGGCGAAGACGCCGCGCTGGCCCTCTGGTCGCCCGGCGACGACGCGCCGCTCGAATTGCACGGCTTCGGCGATCCGATCGGCGCCTTGGATTGGCTGGACGACGACTCGCTGCTGTTGGCGGCCTGGGACGGAGAATCGCTGACCTTCAGCGTATCGCTCGGCAAGCCGCTGGCACGGCTGCGTCTCGACAAGAATTCGGTCTCGGCCGCAGCCTGGTCGCCCGATTGCCGGCTCGTCGCCCAATGGCAAGCCGAGCGGCTGGTCGCCGAAGTCGATCCGCCTTCGAGAACGGAGGATCGCAGATGACCGCATTGTACCTTCGACGTCTCGCAAGTCTGGCGATTGCCATCGTCTGCGCATTTCTGGCCTGGACCGAGACGCATTTGGCCGCCGAGGATCAACCGAACAAAGAGCCTTCGTCGCTGCGCGAGCTGATCGATGCGGCGCTCGACGACGTGCAAATCTTCGCCGATGCCGAGACGACTGTCGCCGCTCGGCCGCGAGTCGTGATGCGCTGGGCGAACAACGCCCGCGGCAGCGAGGACGGCGCCACGGTGCTTTACATTCACGAGGGCCGGCCGCTGGCGGTGGCCTGCTTCTATCCTTGGGACGGCCAATTGCCCCGCGACTTTTCGGTCCTCGCCCGCGTGCCGATTGTCGCGCGGTACGGCGGCGCGGTCGTCTGGCATCCGCAGCGAACGGAAGTCGAGCTCGCCGGCATCCCCGCTGCTCCGCCGCCCGAGAGCAACAAGCCCCAGCGACTGCGGCAGATGAAATCGCTCGCCGAGCAATTCGGCTCGACGATGCTCGGCTGGCGGGCCGACGACAGCGATCGCGAGGAACTGCGGCTTTTGCCGCGGCCCCTGTATCGCTATGAAACGACCGGCGGCGAGGTGATCGATGGCGCCGTGTTCGCCTTCGTGATGGGCGCCGATCCCGAATCGCTGCTGTTGATCGAAGCGACCAAGCAAGGCGACGCGGCCAAATGGCAATACGCGTTCGTGCGGCGCACGTCCGGCGAGTTGGAAGGCCGGCATCGCGGCCAGACCGTCTGGCACGCCGACCGGTTCCCCGCCATGCGCGACGCACAAGGTCCGAATTTCTCCGTCGTCTCGCCGATTCCGCCGGAGTTGTTGCCCGCGAAAGAAGCCCAATGAATCGACAAAAGGTCAGTTTCGTTGCCCTCGCCGCAGCCTTGCTCTACGTTCGCCCATTGCTCGCCCAAGTCTCGCCGGGCGATGGCGCTTCCGAGCAGGCGCCCGCCTCGCCGTTGGCCGAACCCGCGCCCGCACAAACGCCCGGCGCCGACCCGGCCCAGGTTCGCCGGGCTTTGATCGTCTGTGGTTTGCCGGGCGACGCCGAGCATCGCCAACTGTTCGCCGAGACGATCGAGACGCTCTACGCAGCCTTGGCGGCGCGGCACGGTTTCGCCGCCGAACGGATCGCCGTGCTGTTCAGCGGCGAAACGAACGACGACGACGGGCCGGCCTTGAAGTCGAACCGCGGCCCGGCGACGAGCGAAGCCCTGGCCGCGGCGGCGGCGGAACTGGCACGGCAAATTCAGCCGGACGACGCGCTGTGGGTGTTCGTCTTCGGGCACGTTCATTTCGACGGGCGTTCGAGTTGGCTGAATCTGCCCGGGCCCGACATGAACCAGGTCGAATTCGGCAAGTTGTTCGCCGGAACGCGTTGCCAGGAGCAGGCGTTCTTTATCACTACGCCAGCCAGCGGGTATTTCATCAAGCCGCTCTCGGCGCCGGGCCGCATCGTGATTGTCGCCACCGAAGCCGATTTCGAGGTCAACGAAACCATCTTCCCGCACAAGCTAGTCAAGCTGCTCGCCGAGCCGCCGGCCCTGGCCGAATTCGACGTCGACAGCGATGGCCGGGCCACGCTGCTCGACGCCTATCTCGGCGCCGCCCGCGACACGGCGCAAGACTACGCCGCGGGCGAGTTGCTGGCGACCGAGCACGCGCTGATCGACGACAACGGCGACGGCCGCGGCACGGAGCTGCAACTTGGTTATCTCAGCGAAGAGCTCGGCGGGCGCCTGCGCGCCGGCCGCGCCAAGCCGGCGCCGCGGCCGGGCGACGGCGCCGTGGCTCGCCAGATCGCCCTGCCCGTTCCGCTCGCAGCCCCGGCGACTGAAGAGCCCGCGGCGGAAACGCCGCCGGACGCGGAATCATCCTTCTAATTGATTCGGCGAGTCTGCTGACCACGTCAAAGCCGCGAGCGTCGCAGTAGACGCGGCATCCTGCCGCGTGCCAAAGCGGCAAGGATGCCGCTTCTACGTGAAAAAAGGCCCCGGCTTGACGGGCGGACTATACTATTACGAGGGGCGCCAACCGCGCCACGTATCGGACGGCGCAGCAATTCCCCCCTGACTCGCGTTCGATTGCTCCGGCGGCGATGTTGTGTAGCCCGGTCAGAAGTCGCGTCTGATCGAATCCCTTCCTTCGCGTTTCCGCCTTGCACTAAACTTGTCCGAGACCTTGAAGCCGCGTCGCTCCGACGCGCCGGAAGCCATGTCGCGCATCGTTGAACTGCCGCCCGATGAAGCCTTGTATCCCGACGGCGCCAAGCCCGGCGGTTGGTGGCGCGCCGATGAAGAACAGCCGGATCGCGTGATCTGCGAACTGTGCCCTCGGGCCTGCGTGCTGCGGCCGGGCGATCGAGGCTTCTGCTTCGTGCGCGAAAACCGCGAGGGCAAAATGGTGCTCGGCACCTACGGCCGCAGCACGGGCTTCTGCATCGACCCGATCGAAAAGAAACCGCTCAATCATTTCTTCCCCGGCACGAGCGTGCTGTCATTCGGCACGGCGGGCTGCAACCTGGGCTGCAAGTTCTGCCAGAACTGGTCGATCTCGAAATCGCGCGAGATCGAACAGCTCAGCGAGGAGGCGACGCCCGAGGCCATCGCCGCGGCCGCCCAGCGGCTGGGCTGCCGCAGCGTGGCCTTCACCTACAACGACCCGGTCGTGTGGGCCGAGTACGCCATCGACGCCGCACGGGCCTGCCGCGCGGCGGGCGTGAAGACGGTCGCCGTCACGGCCGGCTACATCAGCCCCGCGGCTCGCGGGCCGTTTTTCGAATTCATCGACGCCGCCAACGTCGACCTCAAGGGCTTCACCGAAGACTTCTACCGGCACGTGACGCTCTCGCACCTGGCGCCGGTGCTCGATACGCTGCGCTGGCTGAAGCGCGAGACCGACGTCTGGTTCGAAATCACGAATTTGGTGATCCCGCAAGCGAACGACTCGCTCGACGAAATCCGCCAGATGTGCCAATGGATCGTCGACGAACTCGGCGCGGACGTGCCGCTGCACTTCACGGCCTTTCATCCCGATTTTCGCATGACCGACCGCGGCCGCACGCCGGCCGAAACGCTGCTGGCCGCCCGCGACGTCGCCCGCTCGCTCGGCTTGAACTATGTTTACGTGGGCAACGTCCACGCGCCGCGGGATCAGAGCACGTTCTGCCCGCAATGCGGCGGATTGTTGATCGAACGCGATGGTTACGAGATCGGCGCTTACGGCCTGGCCGGCGACCGTTGCGGCCACTGCCGAACGCCGATCGCCGGCCGCTTCGACGCCTCGCCCGGCCATTGGGGCTCGCGGCGGCAGCCGGTCCGCATCGCCGAGTTTGCGCCGCGCACGCTTCACGCTTCGCTGCCTGTCGTCCAACCGAACCAACCTCAACCCGCCACACCGACTTTGCCGATGAACGTTTCCACCCCAAGCGTCCCCAGTTCCGAACTTTCCCCGGAGCACGAACAGGCCGTGTTGCGCGCCGCCGGCCGCGTGGTGGCCGCGGCCGCGCGCGGCGAACCGCACGCGGCGGGCGAAGAGTTGGCGCCGTTTTCCGCGCTGATCGTCGGCGGGGCGTTCGTCACGCTCAAGCGCGAAGGCCGCTTGCGAAGCTGCTGCGGCACGCACGGCCAAGGCGTGCCGCTGCCGCAGGCCATCGCTCACGCCGCCATGCGCGCGGCGAACGACGATCCGCGGTTCCCGCCGATTTCGCCCACGGAACTGGCCCACCTGGAAATCGAAGTCTCGCTGCTCGAAGAAGCCCGGCCCGTGCTGGCTCAAGGCGCCGCCAAGCGCGACGCGGTCGTCGTCGGCAAGCACGGCCTGCAAATCGCGCGCGGCGAGGCTCGGGGCTTGCTGCTGCCGGTGGTGGCCGTCGAACACAAGCTCGACGCCGAGGCGTTCCTGCAACACGTCTGCATGAAAGCGGGCTTGCCGCCGACGGCCTGGAAAGAAGACGACGTCGCGCTTTCGACTTTCGAAGGCCGGGCCATCGGCGGACGCTTGGCGGAAGTCGTCGAATTCCCCGACGCCGAGCGGCATGCCTTGCCGATCGCGCCCGCCGACGTCGCCGCGCTGGCCGATTTCGCCCTGAGCAACCTGCAAGCGACCGTCGCCGGCGCCACGCCCAGCTTCTATGCGTTTGGGATGTTCGACGGCAACGTGAGCGGGCTGGCCGCCGTGCTGCGCAACGCCGAAGGCGCCGTCTGGCTGCAGGCCAGCAAGGTCTCGCTGCGGCAAGGCATGCCGCTGCAAGCGACGCTGTTTCGAATCGTCGAAGAACTGGCCCGGTCGCTGCTGGCCCCGTCGCTGCTGGCCGGCGGAGTCGGCGCCGAATGGCTCGCCGGCGCCCGGCTCGAACTCGTGGTGCTGTACGATCCGGCGATGCACGGCGCCCTGGCGACGCCCGACCTGCGCGGCTTCGATCCGCGGCGCCGCGCGCTGTTGATCCTCGAAGCGGCGAAGAGCTCGCTGGCCTTCGCCGCCGATCTGGCCGCGGGCGATTTGCTGCGTCGGGCCGCCGAGCAAGTTGCGTTCGCCGAACCCGAAGCGGCCTCGGTGTTCAGCCTGGCCGCCGTCGCCAACGCGGCCGAAGTTTTCGTTTCGCACGCCCCGCGGCCGCGAGCCGGCGCCACGATTCGTCCGGCCGCGATGGCCGGCAAGTTCTACCCCGCCGACCGGGCCGCGCTCGATGCCTTGCTCGACGAGTTACTGTCGGGCCCGGCCTGCGCCGCCGGCCCGTGGCGCGCGGCGATGGCGCCGCACGCCGGGCTGCGATATTCGGGCCGCGTCGCCGCCGAAACGCTGCGGCGGATCGAGATCCCCGAAACGGTGATCGTGCTCGGCCCCAAGCACACGCCGCACGGCGTCGAATGGGCCGTGGCGCCGCATCGGGCCTGGTCGCTGCCCGGCGGCACTCTGGCGGCCGATCCGGAACTGGCCCAGCGGCTCGCTCGCGCCATCCCCGGCTTGCAGTTGGACGCGGCCGCGCACGCCGAAGAGCACGCCATCGAAGTCGAACTGCCGTTTCTGCACCGGCTGGCGCCCGAGGCGCGGGTCGTGGGCATCGCGATCGGCGGCGGCAGCCTGGCTCGCTGCCGGCAATTCGCCGCTGGCTTGGCGGAATGTCTGCGGGGCGAACGCAAGCCGCCGCTGTTGCTCGTCTCCAGCGACATGAACCACTTCGCCAGCGACGAAGAGAACCGCCGGCTCGACGAAATCGCGCTCGCCGCGCTGGAAACGCTCGATCCCGAGCGGCTCTACGAAACCGTCGCCGGGCAGCACATCAGCATGTGCGGCCTTCTGCCCGCCGTGATCGTGCTCGAAACGCTGCGTCGGCTCGGCCAGCTTCATCGCGCCGAGCGCGTCGCCTACTCCACCAGCGCCGACGCCACCGGCGACCGGCGCCGCGTCGTGGGCTATGCGGGGATGCTGTTTGAGTAGCAGCGTCGGCTTTTGCTGAAGCGAAAGAACGTCTTTTGGCTCCAGCAAAAAGCGACAGCGGCTTGCTCGCCTACAGAAATTTGCCAATCCCCCACGGCATCGTGTACTCTAGAGGATCCCCGGACGGCCCGGCAAGCGTAGGGGCGCGCCGGTTTTGATTGTTCCCGCCTTCAGATGCTCGAAGAGTGTTATGAAATCGCCGATTGCGCTCGGTTGCCTTGTTTTACGTAGCCCAGGCATTTATGCCTGGGATCCGCAAGCCGCCTCCTCCCCTGCCCTGATCGGCGCCTCTCAGGCCGCCGGCGGCGGCCTGAGAGGCGCCGATCGAGAAAAAAGGGACGCTCGCGATGAACGAGTTCCCAGGCATAAATGCCTGGGCTATTTAAAAGGTTTGGCGCCGGAGCCTAGCATCGCAAGCTCCGTGGTGCAGGCAGCACCTCGCTCTAGGCTGAAACATCGCGCCGCATTGCGCGTCCTGGTGCTGGCTACTTGCACGCTCGCCCTCTGCCCTCTCGCTGCCGCGGGCGAGCTGTCGTTCAATCGCGATATCCGCCCGATTCTGTCGGAAAACTGCTTCGCCTGTCATGGCTTAGACGCCAAACAGCGGCAAGCCGACTTGCGGCTCGACGTAGCCGAGGGCTCCCTGGCCGAACGCGACGGCAAGTTCGCTGTCAAGCCGGGCGATCTCGTCCAGAGCGAACTGTGGAAGCGAGTCAACTCGGCCGACCCCGACGAATTGATGCCGCCGCCGGAGACGAAAAAGACGCTCACGGCCGAACAAAAAGAAACCCTGCGCCGCTGGATCGAGCAAGGCGCGGCGTATCAAAAGCACTGGGCCTTCGAGCCGCCGGTCAAGGCGCCGGAGCCGGCCGTGCGTGATGCCGCCTGGGCGCGCAACGGCGTCGATCGCTTCATTCTCGCCCGGCTGGAAGCCGAGGGCCTGCACCCAGAGGTCGAAGCCGACAAGGAAACGCTGATTCGCCGCTTGTCGTTCGCGCTGACCGGCCTGCCGCCGACCTTCGCCGAGGTCGATCAGTTTCTGGCCGACGAATCGCCGCGGGCCTACGACGCGCTGGTCGAACGCTACCTGGCTTCGCCCGCCTTCGGCGAAGAGCAGGCGCGGTATTGGCTCGACGTGGCCCGCTACGCCGATACGCACGGGCTGCATTTGGACAACGAGCGACAAATGTGGGCCTATCGCGACTGGGTCGTGAAGGCGTTCAACGACAATCTGCCGTTCGACCAATTCACCGTCTGGCAATTGGCCGGCGATCTGCTGCCCGAGGCGACTTCCGAGCAGCTCACCGCGACCGGCTTCAACCGCTGCAACGTGACGACCAGCGAAGGGGGCGCGATCAACGAGGAATTCCTCTATCGGTACGCGGTCGACCGCGCGAGCACGACTGTCCAGACCTGGATGGGCCTGACCGGCGGCTGCGCCGTGTGCCACGACCACAAGTACGACCCGTTGACGACGAAGGAATTTTATTCGCTCTACGCCTTCTTCAACAGCGCCGCCGACCCCGGCATGGACGGCAACATCGACAACACCGCACCGTTCAGCAAGCTGCCGCACGACGGCCAGCAGGCGGCGGCGGAAGCGGCGCGGAAGCAGGAGGCCGAAGCCCGCGCGCGGCTCGAAACCGCGGCCTCGGCGGCCGAGTATGTCGATCCGGCCGAGACGCCGCCCGCGGCCGAACGGCTGCCAACGGTGCAGGTGCTGTTCGACGATTTCTTTCCGCTCGGGGCCTCGGTGCGTAACACTTCGCGCAACGCCTCGGCGTGGCTCGACCGGCCGCAGTTCGGCGCGCCGTCCGGTCGCCGCGTGCTGCGGCAGGCCAATTCGCACTTTCACGAAGAAGCGGTGCAGATTCCGCTCGAGCCGGTGGTCGTGCCGTTGGCCGCGACGTTCGAGGTCTGGCTCTATCTCGATCCGCACGACACGCCCGGCGCCGTTTCCGTCGTGCTGGGCACAAGCGGCGGAACCCGTCGCGCATGGTGGGGCGAGGAAAAAGCGCCGGAGAGCGAATATCTCGGCGCCGCGCCGCAGGAGCGTCTCGGCCGGCTGCCGCCCGGCGGCGCCTGGACCAAGCTGGCTTTCGCGGCCGAGGCCGTCAACATCAAGCCCGGCGAAACGATCCATTCGATCACGCTGCAGGAGGCCGGCGGCATTGCCTGCTGGGATGCCTTCGCCGTGGCCGGCACGAGCGCGCTGGCCGCCGATCCGGCCGCGTCGTTCAAAACGTGGCGGAAGGCCCTGGCTGGTAAGTCGCCGGGCGACGTGCCGGGCGAATTGCAAGGCATTTTGAAGGATGGCCCGGAAAAACAGGCTGATCCGGCTTTGCAAACGAAGCTGCGAAACTTCTATCTGGCCTACGCGGCCCGCCCGACGAGCGACGAACTGGCCGCCGCGCGGCAGCAGTGGCAAGCGGCCCGAGCGGCCCGGTTGGCTGCCGAAGATGCGATCATCGGCACGCTGATCTTCCGCGATCTAGCCGTCCCGCGAGAGTCGTTCGTCATGCTCCGCGGGCAATACGACAAACCGGGCGAGAAGGTCGAGCCCGGCGTGCCGGCCGTGTTTCCGCCGCTGGCCAAGACCGGCGACCGCGCCACGCGGCTCGATCTGGCCCGCTGGCTCGTCGCGCCCGAGCACCCGCTGACGGCCCGCGTGCAAGTCAACCGCTTTTGGCAGCAGTTGTTCGGCATTGGCCTGGTGAAGACCAGCTACGACTTCGGTTCGCAGGGCGAAATGCCGAGTCATCCGGAACTGCTCGATTGGCTGTCGATCCAGTTCCGCGAGAGCGGTTGGAACGTGAAAGAGTTCGTGCGGCTGCTGGTCACGTCGGCGACCTTCCGCCAGCGTTCGTACGTGACGCCCGAGTTGCTGAAGCGCGATCCCGAGAATCGCCTGCTGGCCCGCGGCCCTCGGTTCCGGCTCGACGCCGAGCAGATTCGCGACAACGTGCTGTTCGTTAGCGGCTTGATCAACCTGGAAATCGGCGGGCGCGGCGTAAACCCGTATCAGCCGCCCAACATCTGGGAGCCGGTCGGCTACAGCGACAGCAACACGCGTTATTTTCTGCAAGACCACGGCCCGGCCCTGTACCGCCGCAGCTTGTACGCGTTCTTGAAACGCACGGCGCCGCCGCCGTTCATGTCGAACTTCGACGGCCCGAACCGCGAGCAGTTTTGCACGCGCCGCGAGCGCAGCAACACGCCGCTGCAAGCGCTGCAATTGATGAACGACGTGCAGCACTTCGAAGCCGCCCGGGCCCTGGCCGAACGGGCGATCGCCTCCGGCGGTTCGACGCCGGCCGACCGCGTGGCGTTTCTCTACCGCACGGTGCTTTCGCGGCGGCCGGAAGCCGATGAGTCGCAGTTGGTCTGCCAGGCGTTCGAGACGCAATTGAAATTGTTCCAGGCCGAGCCCGAGGCGGCCGCCCGGGCGATCGCCGTCGGCGAGACGGCGCCCAAGAAGATCGCTCCCGATGTCGAGACGGCCGCCTGGACGCTGGTGGCGAATTTGATATTGAACTTGGATGAAACGGTGACGAGGAATTAGCGGACGTTGGAAATCAAGCGAAGCTTGATTCAGAGTTGTCTCCTGTCTGCCACCAGCTTTAGCTGGTGGTCGAGGAGCCATTGGAATTCAGTTTTCTTAGCCGGCTTCAGCCGGGCTTCTCGGGGTAAGAAGTCCGGCTAAAGCCGGCTCGACAACAATTTGTTTTGTGCCGCTCACCACCAGCTAAAGCTGGTGGCAGACAGGGCTGAAAATCAAATAGGTAACACGATGGACCCCCTCTTCGCCCGCAACCTCGATCTCACCCGCCGCCAGTTCTTCGGCGAAAACGGCCTGCGGCTCGGCGGGCTGGCGCTGTCGCTGCTCGCGGGCCGCGCGGCCTTCTCACAAGCTGCCGCCCCGGCCGACCGTATCCAGCCGGGGCTGGCCGCGCTGCCGCACTTCGCCCCGAAGGCCAAGTCGTTGATCTATCTGCACATGAACGGCGGCCCCGCGCAGATGGACCTCTGGGATTACAAGCCGCAGTTGCACGAGTTCTTCGACAAGGACTTGCCCGAGAGCGTCCGCAACGGCCAGCGAATCACGACCATGACCAGCGGCCAGAAGCGGCTGCCCGTGGCGCCGTCGAAGTTCAAGTTCCAGCAGCACGGCCAGTGCGGAACCTGGGTCAGCGAGCTGCTGCCGCACACGGCCAAACACGTCGACGACCTGGCCGTTGTCCGCACGGTACACACCAACGCCATCAATCACGACCCGGCCTGCACGTTCGTGATGACCGGCAGCGAAGTGCCCGGCAAAGCCAGCCTCGGCTCGTGGGTTTCCTACGGCCTGGGCGCCGAGACGAACGACCTGCCGGCGTTCGTCGTGCTGACGCCGAATTGGAAATCGAAGGCTGCGGCGCAGGCTTTGTTCACGCGGATGTGGAGCAGCGGCTTTTTGCCGACCTCGCACACCGGCGTGGCCTTGCGCAGCGTGGGCGATCCGGTGCTGTACCTGCAAAACCCGCCGGGCGTCGACTCGCGGCACCGCCGGGCGATGCTCAACACGGCCCAGCGGCTCAACCAGCGCAGCTTCCAGAAGTTCGGCGACCCGGAAATCGAGACGCGGATCTCGCAATACGAGATGGCCTTCCGCATGCAGTCGAGCGTGCCCGATTTGATCAACCTCGCCAGCGAATCGGCCGCGACGCTCGAAATGTACGGCCCCGATGCCCTCAAGCCCGGCACGTTCGCTTCGAGCGCCCTCTTGGCCCGGCGATTGGTCGAGCGGGGCGTGCGCGCGGTGCAGATTCTGCACCGCGGCTGGGACCAGCACGGCAACCTGCCCCGCGATCTGGCCCTGCAATGCGAAGACACCGATCAGCCGATCGGCGCCTTGCTTTCCGACTTGAAGCAGCGCGGGCTGTTCGACGAGACGCTGGTCGTGTGGGGAGGCGAGTTCGGCCGCACGGTCTACTCGCAAGGCACGCTGACCAAGGACAACTACGGCCGCGACCATCATCCTCGCAACTTCTGCATGTGGATGGCCGGCGGCGGCATCAAAGGGGGCCTGGTCTACGGCCAGACCGACGATTTCAGCTACAACGTCGTCGAGAACCCGACGCACATCAACGACCTCAACGCCACGATCCTGCACTGTCTCGGCATCGACCACGAGCGGTTCAGCTTCAAGTTCCAAGGCCTCGACCAGCGCCTGACCGGCGTCGAACCGCAGCGCGTGCTGAAGGAATTGCTGGCGTGAGGCGGATCGCTGCGTGATGGAACGGTTTTTTAAGGGGATGAGGGGATGGGGAGGAGATAGGGGGATAAGGGCGAGCGGCGCGGTAGGGCGGGCCTCGCCCTCCATGAATCATGCGGCAACATCGTGGCACGGTGGGCGACGCCCGCTTTACGAACGTTGGCATCGGGGCAAGAAAGGATGCGGCGAAATGTTGCGGCTAAAATATCCGCCACGGCCGACATCGCAATTGCGTCGGCGGCGACGCGGCATTGCTTCGTCGAACGTTTTCGCGAACGGCGAGTTTGTTTGTTGCAGGGCACGAGCCTCTTGGTTTTTAGTATTCGTCTCGCTGCTGGCCGTTGATGCTCTCGGGCAAGAGGCCCAAAACGGTAACAAGGTCGACGAACAATGTTGCGAGCAGGAGCAGACTGCCGACGAGCGGCCGGCGCTCGAATTGGATCCCGAGGCGGATGCGCGGCTCGCGAAGGCCCTGGGCGATCGCTCGCCGGAATTGCTCCAGATGATTCCGATCCAGGGCGGGACGTACACGATGGGCGACCCGATCTTTTCGGGCCCTGGCGGCGTCCTTCTCCTCGTTGCGATCAGGTTGATCGCCATGCACCCTGCGGTCATCGATCAGGTTCCGGAGCACCAGGAAACCGTCGAGGGATTCTATATCGGCAAGTACGAAGTCACCGTCGAGCAATTCGTCTACTTCCTGAACGCCGTCGAGCGGAAAGACCAAAAGTATCTCTACCGCGTCGCCGGCTCGCCGGTCCGGTTCCGCGACGGCAAGTGGATTTGCAAACAGGGCGCCGAGCATCTGGCGGCCGATACCGTGACCTGGTACGGCGCGAAGGCGTTCTGCGAATGGCTGTCCAAGGAGACGGGCGACGTCTATCGCTTGCCTACCGAAGCCGAATGGGAGTTCGCCGCGAGGGGCGAGGAAGGCCGGCTCTACCCCTGGGGCGTCACCTTCAATGAGCTACCGGTGGACGTCGAGGGCGACAATAAACTCGAAGCCGAAATCCGCAAGCGCGCCGACTGGGGCGACAACACGCTCTTGGACATTCTTTTTCCTAGGACCAGGCGCCGTCCGGTCGGGTCGTTCCCCAAGGGCGCCACGCCCGAAGGCGTCTGCGACATGGTCGGCGGCGTCTGGGAATGGTGCCAAGACTGGTCGGGTCCGCTCAGCTCCGACAAAGTGCTCCGCGGGGGGCAAGAGAACGCCGGACACCACACGATGACGACCACGCGGCTCAGCCAGTCGCCCAAAGGTCGCCGCGACGCGCACATCTACGGAATGCGGCTCGTGCGCGAATCGGCTCGCGACAGCGAGAGCGAAGAGGAGACGAAGCAGTAGGGTGCGGCGATCGCCCCACGCGCTGCGAGCTTGGACTAACGGCGACGCGGTGCAAATGCCGGGCGCGTGTGGCTACGCCACACCCTACGTCAGACGCCGCAGGGCATGAGCGGTTCGTTGCCGGCGCGATCTTGGGCGTGAGTTTGGCCAGCTTGGCACGGCGCGGCGATTGAACGGCGAGTTTTGCTTGGCGGATGCGAGGGTTTGCCATTGGCTTTGCCGGGCGAAGCGGCCGGTGGCGCCAACGCCTCCCCGCGCGGTTGGCCGCCTTGGGAGCTTTCGCCTGGCGAGCCGGAGGCGTTAGCCTCCGTGTTCTTCGGCGCCGCCGTTTCGCGATTCAACACGGAGGCTGACGCCTCCGGCTCGCCATTCTTCGGCGCCGCCGTTTCGCGGTACGACCCGGAGGCTGACGCCTGCGGCTCGCCAGTTTCTCGCGCGGCCGAATTACTTGTAGCCGCTTCGCACAACTGCCATTGCCACGGCCCGTCGAAACTGGTCTTGCGCGGCGAGAGGCCGAGCGACTGGGCGGCGCGGCGCAAGGTCTTGGTCGAGATGCCGCAGTCGCGCGCCTGACGGAAGAGCTCGCGAGAGAGAACCGGCCCGTCGGCCAAGGCGGACAGCAGCCAGCGGGCGGCCGACTCGCGCTCGTGGCGGGCTGCGAGCCGCTGCGATAAGGGTGCGATGAATTCGTCGGCCGAGGCCTCGACCGGGTCGTGGCTCCAGACCACGCGGCCGGCGACGATCTCGAACGCCTTGGCCGGCGCGGGCGGCGCCAGGATGTTCTTCACCGGCAACAGCAGCTTGCGGCCGGGCCGGTCGGGGTCGCTGGCCGCCAGGTAAACGACCGGCGCGGCGTCGGCCAGCGCGTCGAGCTTGCGGGCCGCGGCCTGCCCGCCGGAACGCGGCAAGGGCACGAGGGCCACGATGGCGATATCGGCCTGCGAGGCCAACTCGGCGAGGCTCGCCAGCAGAAAGCCCAGCAGGGCCGGACTCGGCGGCTCGTGCAGGTTGCCGGCGAAGGCTTCGAGATTATCGATCACCAGCAGCCGCACGTCGGGAGCGCCGCGGAAGGCGCAGGCCAAGGCGAGCACCCGGCCGCGGATCAAATCGAAGGTGAACTTCAACTCCTTGTCGGGCCGGCTCAAGGCCAGCGAAGCGATCCGCTCGGGCGAACCGCCGGCCGCATCGATCCGCCGGCGAAGCACGTCGAGCGTCATGTCGCCCGCGTGCGCGATCACCGCGTTGGAAGGAACGATGTCCCCCAGCTTGCCCTGGTCGCTCTCGTGGAGGTCCGGGCGCCCTCGCCCGCTGTTATGGAGGTCCGGGCGCCCTCGCCCGTCTGGTGTGATTTCGCGCTGCCGGGCGGGGGCGCCCGGCCCTCCCTGGGGTTTGCCCGGCCCTCCATTGTGCTGCCGGGCGGGGGCGCCCGGCCCTCCCTCGCGTTCGGCGGCGGCGATCGACAGGGCTTCTTCGCCGGCGGAGAGCCAGAACGCCGGGTAGCCGGTGGAGATGAGCGCGGCCCAATCGAGCGCCAACAGGCTTTTGCCGGCGCCATGTTCGCCGGCGATGATCGTCACGCTGCCGCGCGGCGCGTGAGCGCGGCCCTCCCAGAGGAGTTGCTTCGCGGCGACCTGATCCAGCGGTCTGAGCGCCAGTTCCGGCGCGTGAAAATCGGGTTCGTGGAAGCGCTGGGCGAAAGTCCACGGCTCGCGCGGCTGGGCGGCGTCGTTTTTCGGTGCGGCGTCGTTCGGGGCGGCGGTTGTCTTCGGCATGGCAAACTCCTTTGAGGTAGGTCGGGGCGAAAGCCCCACGCGTTGAGATGGCTCACGGCGTCAGCGCGCGTGCGGCTGCGCCACACCTTACACGGCGAGCGGCTTGCCGCGTGAGTTTGACGAAAAGCGGCGAGGAGAAGGCAGCCGGGCGAGGGCGCCCGGCCCTCCCTTTCGCAAGGTAGAAGCGGCATCCTTGCCGCTTTCTGCGCGCGGCAGGATGCCGCGTCTATGCTGGCGACACGGCGGGCGGCTTGCCGGCCAAGTTTGACCGCTTTGACCGCGCGGCAGCTTGGGCCGTGAAATCCGCGATTAAGTCGGACGTCTGGTTTTATCCCAGATCTGTTCCGCAAGGGCGGCTAGGGCAGAGCGTCGGCGATGCTCCCATTCTTTCAAGCAGCGACTTTTGGCTCGCTATAAAAAGACAGACGCGGCCGATGCGGATCGTCGTCTTGAAAAGGTTACCATTGAAGGTTTCGCTTTTCTCGACTTCGATCCTGCTGAGTCGGAAAGCTTTCGCCTCCGGTTCAGCATTCTCGGTCGCGTCTTATTGGAATAATACCGCTGTCCAGTGAGGCCGCATAGCTGGACGCGCGTTCCCCACTTCCCAGCGAACGTTGATGAAACATTGACTTTCGCTTTCGCCGGGGGATATAGTGACGGTCTGTTCGGCGAAATCCACCCACGACTGCGGAGGCCTGCCAAGATGCTCGTAATTCCCGGACGCGCCGGCAAAGACACTTGCGACGGCGTGACGCGCCGTGAACTTCTGCGCGTCGGCGGCTCGGCCGCGATGGGCATTTCGCTGGCTAGTTTGCTGGGCCTCCAGCGGGCTGCGGCCGAAGGCGCCGCGGGCGGCCCCGGTTGGGGCAAGGCCAAAAGCGTGATCTTGTGCTTCCTGCAAGGGGGGCCCAGCCACCTCGATCTGTGGGACCCGAAAGAAAACGTCCCCGACAACGTTCGCAGCGTCTTCAAGCCGATCGCCACCAAGACGCCCGGCGTCGAAGTCACCGAACTGCTGCCGAAGCTGGCCCAGGCGACCGACAAGCTGACGCTGCTGCGTTCGGTCAGTTACACGCCGGTCGGGCTGTTCAACCATACGGCGGCTTACTATCAACTGCTCACCGGCTACACGGCCGACAAGGTCAGCCCGTCGGGCCAGCTCGAACCGCCGAGCCCCAAGGATTACCCGAACGTGGGCTCGAACGTGATCCGGCTGAAGCCGCCGACCGCGCCGATGCTGCCTTACGTGATGATGCCGCGGCCGACGCAGGAGAGCAACGTGGTCGGCAAGGCGGGCACGGCGGGCTTTTTGGGCCGGGCCTACGATCCGTACTACTTGTTCCCGGCCGGCGACGACATGGACATGGACAAGATGTCGCGGATCAAGGTCGACGATCTGCAACTGCGTCCCGAAGTTTCGTCGGCCCGGCTGGAGCGCCGCGCCAAGCTGCGCGACGTCATCAAGGACGGCATGCCGGCCATCGAAAAGGCCACGGCCAAGTACGATCTCGACGAATACTACGACAAGGCGCTGAGCCTGATTATTTCGGGCCGGGCTCGCGAGGCGTTCAACCTGGGCGCCGAATCGGCCGAGACCAAGGCGCTGTACGGCAACAACACCTTCGGCCAGAGTTGCCTGTTGGCCCGCCGCCTGGTCGAGGCCGGCACGCGGTTCGTCGAAGTCAACTGGCCCAAGGTGGCCAACTCCGACAATCACTCGTTCGACGTTCACTCCGGGCTGTCGGCCCGCATGAAAAACCAATCGGCGCCGATGCTCGACGCAGGCCTGTCGGGGCTGATCTCCGATCTCGACCAGCGCGGACTGTTGGACGAGACACTGGTCGTGGCGATCGGCGAATTCGGCCGCAGCCCGCGCCGCGGCGTGAGCACCTCGGGCAACAGCAACAGCGACGACGGCCGCGATCACTGGCCGTATTGCTACACGGCGGTCGTGGCGGGCGCGGGCGTCAAGCGCGGCTTCGTCTACGGCAAGTCGGACGCGACCGGCTCGGCCCCGCTGGAAAACCCGGTCCATCCGACCGACATTCTGGCCACGATCTACCACGCCGTCGGCATCGACCCCGGCACGATCGTGTACAACCATTTGAACCAGCCCCGCGAGTTGGTCAAAGGCAACGTGGTCAGCGCGCTGTTCGCTTAGACGGCGGTCGGCAAGCTTTTCAATCCCTCGACTTGACCGAGACAACCGCCGGATGATTCTGTACTGCATCCGCCACGGCGAGAGCACTTACAACGTGGAGGGCCGGCTGCAAGGCCAATCCGACGAGCCGCTGCTCTCGCCGCTCGGCCAGCGGCACGCCGCCGCCTTGGCCGCCGCGCTGGCCGAGACGCCGATCGAGGCGATTTACGCCAGCCCGTTGGCCCGGGCGATGGAAACGGCCGAGCCGCTGGCCGCTGCCTTGAAGCTGCCGATTCGCACCGACGACCGCTTGAAGGAAATCAACATCGGCGTGTTCCAGGGACTGCTGGCCTCGGAGATCGGCGACGTCCACCCCGAAGCCACGGCCCGCTGGCGCTCGGGCGACCCCGACTACCGCATCCCCGGCGGCGAAACGCGGCGCGAGTTGATGCAGCGCGCCGCCGCGGCGATGCAGGCGATTCGCGAGACGGGGTTCCGGCAAGTGGCGGTCGTGGCCCATGGCGGCGTGCTGGCCGCGGCCTTGAAGGCGCTGTTGCAGGCGCCGGCCGAGCGCAATCCGTTCATGCTCTACAACGGCTCGATCAGCCGCATCGAGTGGGAATCGCAAGTCAAACTGATGACGCTCAACCAGACCGACCATTTGCGCTCGGCCGATTGCGAACTGGCCACGCGGACCGGCGATTTGGCATAAGCGAATCGAGGGACGGGCGCCCTCGCCCGTCTTGACTGCGGAGGGACGGGCGCCCTCGCCCGTATTGAACTGCGGAGGGACGGGCGCCCTCGCCCGTCTGCATCCGCGTTCGGGAGTGGATGGCTGCTTCGCCCGTCTGTCGTCGACCGCACGCTCAAGGAAATTTCTGGACGGGCGAGGGCGCGCGTCCCTCCCTGAATAAACTGGACGGGCGAGGGCGCCCGTCCCTCCCTGAATAAACAGACGGGCGAGGGCGCCCGTTCCTCCCTGAAAACTCGGTCTGGACGGGCGAGGGCGCGCGTCCCTCCCTGAATAAACAGACGGGCGAGGGCGCCCGTCCCTCCCTGAAAACTCGGCGGGGCGTTCGTGGCTCGATGAACGACGGGCGAGGGCGCCCGTCCCTCCATCGCCGTCAGAGGCGAAACAGCCGGCGGGCGTTGGCCGTGGTTTGGGCGGCGAACTCGTCGAGGGACTCGCCGCGCTGGCGCGCCAGGCACTCGGCCGTGTGGACCAAATGAGCCGGCTCGTTGCGTTTGCCCCGCAAAGGGTGCGGCGACAGATAAGGGCTGTCGGTCTCGATCAGGATCCGATCGGCGGGAATCGACTTCGCCGCGTCGCGCAGCGCGTCGGACTTTTTGAACGTGACCATGCCCGCGAAGCTGACGTACAGGCCCAGCTCCAGGCATTCGGCCGCCGTGTCGCGGCTGCCGGTGAACGAGTGCATCACGCCCGCCAAGGGGCCGCGCGAGCGGGCTTCGCGCAGCATGGCCAGCACGTCGGCGTCGCTCTCGCGGGTGTGAACGATGAACGGCAGCCCGGTCTGCTGCGACAGCCGCAGATGCCGGTCGAAATAGTCCTGCTGCACGTCGAACGGAGAGTCATCCCAGTGGCGGTCGAGCCCGGTTTCGCCGAGCGCCGCCACGCGCGGCCCGGCGGCCAGATCGACGATCTGCCGCCAGTCGCCTGCGGCCGCCTGGGCGCAGTAGTTCGGCTGAATGCCGACGGCCGCGAACACGCCCTCTTCGGCCGCCGCCAGGGCGACGCAGGCCGCGCTGCTGGCCGCCGTCACGCCCACCGCCATGATCGTCGTCACGCCGGCCTGCCGGGCCCGGGCGAGCACCTCGGCTCGGTCCTCGTCGAACTCCCCCTGGTCGAGGTGCGCGTGCGTGTCGAAGAGTTGGGGCATCTCGTCTCTATCGGCTCCCGGAACCACGGAAGCACGAAGCGATCAGACGGGCTGAACCGTCGACGCTTCGAGCGCTTCCAGATGCGCCCGTTCGCTGCCCAGCGTCTCTTTGGCCAGTTCGCGCGCCTCGCGATGGCCGGCCAGGCTGGCGACGATCTGCTCGATGTCGGCGATATCCTGCCGCTGGTAGTAGAGCAGCTCCTTGAGCAGGTAGTCGAGCGACAGAAAGTGCGTGTCGGTGAATTGCGTCGGGTATTCGCCCGGCTCGATCCGGCCGCCCAGATCGAGAATCAACTCGGCGATCCGGCGGCTCATGGCTTGCTGGTCGGCCGCGATGTTCTTGAGCGTCTCGATCGCCTTCGCATCCGCCTCGCTGAACCAGGGCGATGCGTCGCCCAGGTACATCGCCAGCGAGCGATACTCGATCTCCAGCAAACGATTCAACGATAGGATCAAGTCAGGCTTGCCAGTCACGGCGATCGATGCTCCTGTGGGCCGCTCGCGCTTAAGAGAGCAGGTGTTGGGCCGCCGCCTGGGCCCAGCGATTCAGGTCGTCGAAATAAACGCCCAGCACGACGACGGGCAGCGTAATCAATACGATATAGACGCCCGCCGGCGAGACCAGCGGCAGCCGGGCCGGCAAACAGTCTTTGGGCTCGGGATCGATCGTCATGGCCTTCACGACGCGGAGGTAATAAAACAGGCTGATCGCCGTGTTCGCGCCGGCGATCGCCAGCAGCAAATACTGCTGGGCCGCCACGAGGTACACGAACACCGCGAATTTCGCCGCGAAACCGGCCAACGGAGGCAAGCCGATCAGGCTGATCAGGATCGTCGCGAAGCAGATCGCCACGCCCGGACAGCGGCGGATCAGGCCGGCATAGTCGGCGATCTCCTCGCTGCGGATCGTGTTGCGCAGGAAGGCCACGATGGCGAAGGCGCCGAGATTCATGAACAGGTAGATGCCCACGTAGAACGCCAGCGAAGCAATCGCCTTTTGAGCCTCGACCGGACGATCGCCGAGCATGGCCACGGCCGCCGCCACCGGCATCATCATGTAGCCGGCGTGAGCGATGGTCGAATATGCCAGCAGCCGCTTGATATTCGTCTGGGCATAAGCCGTCAGGTTGCCGAACGTGCAGGTCAAGGCCGCGATCAAGGTCACCAGGCCGACGATGTATCTTCGCGCCGGCGCCAGCGCCGCCAGAGAGGCCGCTTGGGCGTTTACCAGCGGTTCTTCCTCTCGATCCTTGGCGGCGTGCTTCTCGGCGTCGGCGGCTTCCGGTTCGGCTTCGGCGGCCTCTTCCGCGGCCCGATAGGCGACCGTATGGAACTTCGCGGTCTCGGGCGCAGCTACCGCCGCAGTCTCAGTCGCTTCAGCCGTTTCAAGATAACTGGCCGGTACGTGCGAAAAGCCCAACGCCACGCGAATCAACAACGCCAACGCGGCGGCTTTCGAAGCGACCGAGAGGAAGGCGTTCACCTCGGCGCTGGCGCCCTCGAACACGTCGGGGCACCAGAAGTGGAAGGGAAACGCCGACAGCTTGAAGGCCAGCCCGACCGCCGTCATCAGGCCGCCGAGCATCAGCACGGTTTGCCGTTCGGCGAACAACTCGGGCGAAAGCGAGGCGAGTTGCGCGGCCATCGTCGGCAGATGGCAGGAACCCAAGGCGCCGGCCAACAGGCTGATGCCGTAGAGCATCACGCCGGATGCGCCCGCGCCGAAGATTGCATACTTCAGCGCGGCTTCGCTGCTTTGCCGGCGGCCCTTGAGCATGCCGGCCAAGGCGTAGGAAGGGACGCTGGCCATTTCCACGCCTAGAAAGACCATCAGCAGGTGGTTGGCCGAGGCCATGATGCACATGCCCAGCGTGCCGCCCAAAATCAGCGTGTAAAAGTCGGGGCTGTCTTCGCGGTCGGGAATGCCCGAGAGCCGCGTCAAAACCAGAAACAGCGCCGCAAACACCAGCAGCACGCCGCGGAAGAAGACCGTCAACTCGTCGTAGACCAACAGCCCGCTGAACAGCTCGGGATCGAAGGAGCCGCTTTCGACGACCCGCAGCTCGTTCAACAGCCGCCACGGCGCCGCATAATACAAGGCCACGAGCGCCCCCGGCAGCGCGATATAAAAGGCATTCAGCTTATGGCCCCAGCCGGGCAATCTGGCCAGCAGCATCAGCACGATCGTCGCACAGAGCGTCAGCTCGGGGGCGAAGCCGGCGCACGACGCCTTGGCGCCGGGCAGCAAACCATCGATGAGTTCGTAAAAGCTCACGTGTACTTACTTTCTGCAAACGAAAAAGCGTTAGCGGCCCGCCTGCGGAGCGGCCATGCCGACGGTCTCCAGATCGCTAATGCTCCGCTGCTGCGCCAGCCGCGGCTCTTTGACGTCGCGCGTCCAGTCGGCCAGCTCGCGCACTTCTTGATTGACGCTCGGTTCCAAGTAACTGAACACTGCCTGCGGGTACACGCCGAACCAGATAGCAAACGCCAACAACGGCACGGCGATGGCCAACTCGCGACCGGTGATCGGCGTGATGTGGTCGCCGTGCGGGCCCTTGTATTCCGGACCGAGATAGACTCGCTGCAACGTCCAGAGGATGTAGCCGGCGGTCAGAATCACCGTGGCCGCGGAAACCACCGCCAAGGCGTGCGAGTAGTTCCAGACGCTCAGCGTGACGAACACTTCGCCGATGAATCCGCACAAGCCGGGCAAGCCCAAGCCGGCGAAAAAGATGCCGAAGGCCAGGCCGCTATAGACGGGCGATTTGGCGAACAGCCCGCCGAATTCGTCCAGGTTGCGGTGATGCACGCGGTCGTAAATCACGCCGACCATGAAGAACATGCCGGCCGAGCTGATGCCGTGGGCGATCATCTGGAACATGGCGCCGTTCATGCCCAACTGCCAATACTCGGGGTTGTAGTTCGTGCCGGCCACCGCGCTCCAGACGCCGATGCCGAGCATCACATAACCCATGTGGCTCACCGAGCTATAGGCCACCAGCCGCTTGAAGTCCTTTTGGGCCAAGGCGGCGAAGGCGCCGTAGAGCATGCTCAAGACGCCAATGAACGTGACGACGTAGGCCAGGTCGTAGCCCGCGTCGGGACAGATCGGATAGCAGATGCGAATGATGCCGTAGCCGCCCATCTTCAACAGCACGCCGGCCAGGATCATCGAGATCGGCGTCGGCGCCTCGACGTGCGCATCGGGCAGCCAGGTATGCACCGGAACGATCGGCACCTTGATCGCAAAGCCGATGAACAAGAGCACGAAGGCCCACCATTGCAGCGACTTGCCCCACAGCAGGCCGTCGAACAAGCGGGTGTGCTGGCCCATCTTGGCCAGGGCCAGGATGTTGAAGGTGTGGATCGGGTCGCTGCCAGGCTGCTTGACCGCCGCGGTGGCGTCGGCCGACAAGTGCAGTTGGTCCCAAGCGACCGAGTGTACCGCGTTGTCTGGCAGCAGATCGCTGACTTCGGCCAGCACCCGCAGATCGCTGTTGAAGTACAGCATCAGGATGGCGATCAGCATCAGCACGCTGCCCAGCAGCGTGTAGAGGAAGAACTTGATGGCGGCATACTCGCGGCGGGGTCCGCCCCAGACGCCGATCAGGAAGTACATCGGCAGCAGCATCACTTCCCAGAACACGTAGAACAGGAAGAAGTCGAGCGCCAAGAACACGCCCAGCATGCCCGTCTCGAGCAGCAGGTAGAGAATGCAGTACGCCTTGACGTGCTTGTTGATCGGCCAACTGGCGCCCATCGCCAGCACGCTCAAGAACGAAGTCAAGAGCACCAGCGTGAAGCTGATGCCGTCGACGCCCATCAAGTAATAGATGTTGAACGAGGGAATCCAGGGCAGGCTGAAGGCGTCCTGCATTTCGGAGGCGCCTTTTTCGAACTGCCCTTGAACGCCGCCGCCCATGACCATGAAGACCGTGAGCAGAAACACGGCGACCGTGATGAACAGACTGACCAGCTTGACCAGTTCCGGCTTATCCTTCGGAAAGACCGGCAACATCAGCGCCAAAGCGCCGGCGGCCGGCAGGAAGACGATCAAACTGAGCAAAATATGCGGTTCCATGGTGCGCCTAAGGGTTATCTCGCCGAGGCAAAGTTAATCAGGACGAAAAGAGCCACCGTGCCAATCACGATCAGCATCACGTATTGCCGCAGCTTGCCGGTCTGCAAGCCGCGGAGCGAAGTTCCGAGCGAATAAATCCAAGCCGCGGCCAGATTGACCAGCCCGTCGACGAAGTAGCGATCGATCAGGTCGTCGATGCTGGCCAGTTTGCGCGTCCAGCGGGCCGTGTTGTCGATGAAGCCGTCGATCACGCGCCGATCGAGCGAGGCGATCAGAAACGCGATGAAGTAGCAGGGACGCACGAACAGGAAATCGTACAACTCGTCGAAAAACCACTTGCCGATCAGGAAGCGGTAGATGGGCAGGAACTGCTGCTTGACGTCGGCCGGGTTCAGCCAGCGGACGCCGTAGAACACCGTGGCCAGCAGGAAGCCGCCCAGCGCCGTCGAGAAGGCGTACAGCGTGGCCGGCACGTGGATGTCGTGCGAGTGGCTGGCGTGCTCGTTGGGATACGCGAGGCCGGCCAACAGCACGCCTGCGCCCGTTTCGCCCGCGGGCCGGGCCTGTTCGAGCAGGTTCTGCACGCCCAGGCCGCCGACGAGCGGAACCCAATCGGGAACCGTGCAGCCGACCAGGGCCGCGAACACGGCCAGCACGATCAGCGGGCGGTACATGACCTTGGGCGATTCGTGGGCGTGCTCGTAAATGTGATGATCGCGCGGCTCGCCGGCGAACGTCATGTACCAGAGGCGGAACATGTAGAAGGCCGTGATCGCGGCGCCGCCCACCGCCGTGTAGAAGAAGATCGAGCCGTGCAGGGGGTTCGATTGCGAGAACGACAGCGCCTGGGCGACAATGGCGTCTTTCGAGTAATAGCCGCTGAAGCCGAAAACGAACGGCACGCCGGCGCCGATGATCGCCAAACAGCCGACGAGCATCGTATAGCCGGTGTAGGGCATCTTCTTGAGCAAGCCGCCCATCTTCGGCATTTCGTTCGTGTGGGTGGCGTGGATCACCGAGCCGGAGCACATGAACAACAGGCTCTTGAAGAAGGCGTGCGTGAGCAGGTGGAACAAGCCGGCGGCCCAGCCGCCAACGCCCAGGGCCAACATCATGTAGCCCAACTGGCTGACGGTCGAATAGGCCAGCACGCGCTTGATGTCGGTGGCCGTGATGGCGATCGTGGCCGCCAGAAATAGCGTGATGCCTCCGGTGTAGGCGATGACCAGCAGCACTTCAGGGGCAAAGGCCGGAAAGAAGCGGCCCACCAGGTAGACGCCGGCCGCGACCATCGTCGCCGAGTGTACGAGCGCCGAGACGGGCGTGGGGCCTTCCATGGCGTCGGGCAACCAGACGTGCAACGGGAATTGCGCGCTCTTGCCGACGCAGCCGCAGAAAATGCCGACGCCGGCGATCACCAGCAGCCAGTAGCCGTACCGCTGCTCGCGCCAGGTCGGAATGCGCGATTCGATTTCGGAGGCGGCGGCGCCGGGCGCCAGCCGCGCGGGGTGCTTGAAGGCGATTTCTTCGACCGCGTCGAAAGCCGCCGCGCGGACCATGCCATCGGGGACGGTCAAGGCGTGGCCGTTGGCCGGGTCGCGGACCTGGCTGAAAATGCCGCGTTCGATTTGGCCGTCGGCGTTCTTTACGTCGCCGAAGGCGAACGTGCCCAGGCTGCCCCAGAGGGCCATCAAGCCGACGATCATGCCAAAGTCGCCGATGCGGTTGACGATGAACGCCTTGTTGGCGGCGTTCGAGGCGCTCTTGCGCTCGATGTAAAAGCCGATCAGGAAGTAGGAGCAGATGCCCACCAATTCCCAGAACACGAACACCATCGCAATGTTGCCGGCATACACCAGGCCCAGCATGCTGAAGCAAAACAGCGACATGTATTGGAAAAAGCGGTGAAAGCGGCCGCGGCGATGCAGGTGCTGGCCATCGGCGAGCGTCACCTCGTGATCGGTGACGTCGTGCAGCTCGTCGTGCATGTAGCCGAGGGCGTAAAAGTGAATGCAGGTGCCGATCAGCGTGACCATCGCGAACATGCCGACGGTCAGGGCGTCGATGTAGTAGCTGATCGTGATCTTGAGCGAGCCGAACTGCCCGAGCGTGTAGAGATCGTTGGTGTAGGCGCGCGGCGATTCGTCGTGGCCGGCGGATTGCTCGGCGTGTTCCGCGGTCGCGGCTTCCGCCGCGGCATGTTCGGTTTCGCCATGTTCGGTTTCCGCAGCGGCGACGGCGTGCGCCTCGGCGCCGTGTTCGGCCGGCTTGAAGCCGTAATGTCCGAACCAGAAAATCAGCGCCAGCCAAGAGCACACGGCGCCAAAAAGGATTGCGGACGTCGCCAAGTAGCCCGCCCCGAGGCCGTGCTTGCCCATCCGCGGGCCGAACAGCACGATCAGCGTGAAGGAAGCCAAGGGCAGCAGCCAGGCGATGCCCAGAAGCGTCGGCAATGCAGTGGAGAGGTCCATTAGCCCTTCAACTCGTCGGCCCGATCGACGTCGACCGTCGAATGGTTGTTGTAGAAATTCAGCGTGATGGCCAAGGCCACGGCGGCTTCGGCCGCGGCCAGCACGATCACGAACAAGGCGATGAATTGGCCGTCCAGCCCCAGGCTGCGTCCGGGCGCCGTGGTGAGAAACTTGCTCGACAGCGCGACGAAGTTGACGTTGGCGCCGTTGAGCACCAGTTCGACGCCCATCAACACGCCCAGCGCGTTGCGCTTGGTCGCCATCGAGACCACGCCACAGACGAACATGATCGCGCCGACGGCCATGAAGTGCGAGATGCCGACAGGTTCCATGCTTGGTAAACCTCTAACTCGTCGCGCGGCGCTTGGTGCGGGCCAGGTAGGCCGCGCCGACGAGCACCACGAGCAAGTGAACCGAGACGATTTCGAACGGCAATAAATATCCGGACATGCCGGGCTGCAATTCTTTGGGCGCCCCTGCGAGCTTGTCGACGCGCACGCCGAGCAGGCCCATGCCCAGCCGCGTGGCGGTATCCGGCTGTGCGCCGGGCTCGGCCGATTCGGCAAGTTCAGCCGATTCGGCCTCGGCGGGAGCGTTGGTCCACTCGCGAATGCTGAACGAGGCCGGAATCAACAGCGCCAACAGCGAACCCGACACGAGCGCGGCCAGAATCCAATCGCCGCCGCGCGTCTTCATCGAAATGAAAGGGCCTTGGGCCGTCAGCATCACGCCGAACACCAGCAGCACGAGCGTGCCGCCGACATAGATCATCAGTTGCATGGCGCCGACGAAATCGGCGCCTGCCAAAAAGAACAAACCCGCCGTGGCGCCGAGCGAAAAGACCAGATACAGCGCCATGCGAACGATGTTGCTCGACAGGACCACCATCACGGCGAACCCGCAGGCCAACAGCGAGAACAGCAGAAAGAAGAAGGTATGCCAGTTCACGCTTAATGCCCTCCTCGGGCGAGAGTTTTGGGTTCAAGGGCCTGCCGTGTGGCGACCTGCATGCGGCTGTCGCCAGACACGAGGCCGGCGGTTGTCAGTTGCTTGGGTCGCGCGCTCGCCGTCTTCTCTTCAGACTCAGCCTCTTCCGGCTCGGCCGCTTCCGGCGCCGGCGATTCGGCGGCGGGCGCGGGTTCGCTGGCGACAATATAGCGCTCGCCATACGGCTTGCGCATGCTGGTCACGCCCCCCGGAAAACTGTAAGTCCAGACGACGGCGCCCAGGAACATGACCGCGGCGATCGGCGTGCAGTATTTCAAACAGGTCTTCATCACCTGATCGATGCGCAGCCGCGGCAGCGTCCAGCGCACCCACATCATGAACGTGACCCACAGGCAGCACTTGAAGATGAAGTTCAGCATGCCCAGAAAGTTACCCAGATAGCCGAGCACGGGATGAACCGAGTGCTTCAGCCCGAGCCATTCAGTGATCGGCAGCGGGCCATTCCAGCCGCCGAAGAACAAAATGGCGGCCAGACCACTGACGGCGAACATCGAGCCGTACTCAGCCATGAAGAAGAAGCTCCAGCGCAACCCGGAGTATTCTGTATGGAACCCGGCGACCAATTCGCTTTCGGCTTCGGCCAAGTCGAACGGCGCGCGGTTCACGCTGGCCAATGCACAGGTGAAATAGACCCAGAAAGTGATGAAGGTGAACGGGTCGTGGAAGATGAACCAGTTGGTGAACAGGCCCTCTTGCATGCGGCCGATTTCAACCAGGTCCATCTTGCCGGCGACCAACACGGGCACGACGACGCACATGCCCATCGGCACTTCATAACTGACCACCTGCGCCGCTTCTCGCATGCCGCCGAACAGCGACCACTTCGAGGCCGACGAATAGCCGGCCAGGATGACGCCGAACACCTCGAGCCCCATCACGGCCAGAATGAAAAACACGCCGACGTTCAGATCGACGGCCACCCAGCCGTCGCTGAAGGGCAACGCGAAATACGCACAAAACGACGCACAAAAGCTGATGTAGGGCGCCAGGCGGAACAACAACCCGTCCGCCCCTTCGGGCATCAGGTCTTCTTTGGTGATCAGCTTCAAGCCGTCGGCCAGCGTTTGCAGCCAGCCGAACTTGCCGCCCACGCGCGTCGGACCGAGACGGTCTTGAATGCGACCGGCCACCTTGCGTTCCAGCCAGATGAAGACCAAAGCGCCTACGGCGACGACCTGAATCAACAACGCGCAGTGGATCAGTGCGGCCAGCAAATAGGCCAGCCACTGCGGCACGTATTGGGCAAAGAACTCAGCCACGCTTGCGCTCGCCGTCGTTGGGGAAATTCAAGATCGTGAAATATGGCACAAACAGCGGTCGATTTACAAGCCCCTCGGACGTTATTTATGGTTTGGGACTTCCCTATTCGCTCAGGTTATTAAATAGGGATTCCGGCGGTGCGAGAATAGAGCATCGGACTCGCTCATCGCGACTCACCACAGGCGGGTCACTCCATACAGATCGATCGCTGCGTCGGCGCTCACCACGGAAATCTGTTCCGCGATTGCCTGCGAGACGATCATCCTGTCGAAAGGGTCTTTGTGGTGCATCGGCAATGAAGCCAGGATTGCAGCGTGTCGAACTTCGATCGGCAGAACCGAAAAGTCGTTGCCCTCGATTCCTTCCATGAAGAACTGCTCGAACGGCGCCGTCAGAGCGTATTTGTTGAGGCTCACCTTGATGGCGATTTCCCAATAACTGGCCGGACTGACGACGATCTCGTTGGTCGGTTCGGCGATGAGCGTCAGGGCGGCGGCACTCAACTGCGAGTCCTTCGTGACGAACCATAGGAAGGCATGCGTATCGAGCAACAGCCTCACGGCATGTACTCGCTAAAGCCCTCGAGATGCTCTTCGTCCTCGACGAGCAAGTGAATCATCCCCTTGCAGTTGCCGGGCGCACGAGGCTTCGGCTGCCTGGCCGGTTCGCTCACCAACTTCGCCACCGGGCGCTGGTTCTCGGTGATGATCACCACTTCACCGGGCGCCAATTGATGGATCAACTCCTTCAGCTTGGCCTGCGCCTCATCCACTGAGATTGTCACCGACATTGAATCCTCCCGCACTTTCGACCCGTCAGCGGTCGATCTCGCCCATCACGATATCCAGCGAACCGACGATCGCCGGCACGTCCGCAATCAGGCAGCCGCGGCAGATCTCGTGCGTCACCGACAAGTTACAGAAGCAACTGCTGCGCGCTCGGGCCCGCCAAGGGATCGGCGAGCCGTCGCTCACGATGTAAAAGCCCATCTGGCCCCGCGGGGATTCGGTTTCCAAATACGCCTCGCCCTTGGGAAGCTTCTCGTTGAGCTTCAGCGGAATGTTGTGCGAGCCTTGGGCCGTGCTGTAACGATCGATCGCCTGGCGGACCAAGTCGATCGACTGCATGACTTCGAGCATCCGCACATAGAACCGGTGCCAGCAGTCGCCCAGCACGGCCGATGCGGGCACCGGCGGATAATCGTGATCTTGCGGATAATGCCCGTCCTTCTCGACGATGATCTCGAAGGCGTAGCCGTCGTACATTTCGGTATAGCGGTCTTCGCCGTCGCGGCGCAGATCCCAATCGACGCCGCTGCCGCGCAGCACCGGGCCGGTGCAACCGTAACTCACGGCCATTTCGGGCGAGAGCACGCCGATGCCGGCCGCGCGGCGAACGAAGATCGCGTTGCTGGTCAGCAGCGTGTGACACTCGTTAATGATCGGCGTCAATTGATCGAGGAACTGTTCGCACTGCTTCAGCCAGCCGGGCGGCAGGTCGTGCGTGGCGCCGCCAACCGTCAGGTAGCTATAGGTCAGCCGGGCGCCGCAGGCCATCTCGAACAGGTCGAGAATCTTTTCGCGTTCACGAAAGGCGTACAAAAAGGGGCTGAACGTGCCGAGATCGAGCCCGTAAGCGCCCATGCCCACCAGATGGCTGGCGATGCGGCCCATCTCGGCGATGATCACTCGCAGATGCTTGGCCTTTTCGGGCAGCTCGAGCTTCATCAGCTTTTCGACCGTCAGAGCCCAGCCGAGATTCATGTTCATGCCGGCCAGATAGTCCATCCGGTCGGTGTAGGGAATCCACTGCTTGGGCGTCAGGTTCTCGCCGATCTTTTCGGCGCAGCGGTGCAAGTAGCCGATATGAGGCGTGACTTCCGAGACGATTTCGCCGTCGGTCCTCAGCACCAGCCGCAGCACGCCGTGCGTGCTCGGGTGCTGCGGACCCATATTCACCAACATTTCGTCGGTGCGAACGTCGAACTCTATAATCCGGGGATCGTCTAAATGCGTCGCCATCGAATGCGATTTCCTGTTGCGCCAGGCCGCCGCCTTGCGGCCCAATCGCCTCTATCTGTTGCGGATGCCGTGATACTCAAGGGGCATCTCGTAATCTTTTCGCAAGGGGTGGCCGACCCAATCTTCGGGGCACAAGATGCGCCGCAGATTGGGATGGCCCGTGAAATACACGCCGCACAAATCGTAAACTTCGCGCTCGTGCCAGTCGGCCGTGCCCCACAGGCCGCTGACCGTGGGAACTTCCGGCAGCTCGCCCGCGACGCCGTCGCGCCAGCGCGGCAGCATCACCTTCAGCACCAGGCTCGTCTTGTTGGGCAAGCTCCAGAGGTGATACACGACCTCCAGGTGCGGCTCCCAGCCGGTTTTGCTCGCCTTTTTAGGATCGGGCTCGAAGTAATCGACGCCGCTGATGCAGTTCAACATATTGAACCGCAGCTTGGGATCGTCGCGCAAATAGCGGCAGACTTCGAGCAGGCCGTCGGGCGAAACTTCGATCCAAGGATCGAGCGCTTCGAGATTGGCGCCCGTGATCTTGTCGCCGAACTTCTTCTTCAACTGATCCAGAAAGGCCTGGCCGCTCATTCAATCGTCTCTGTTGTTGTCTCTGTAGGTCAGGCTTTCCAGCCTGACGCCCGTCAAGTAGGTCAGGCTTTCCAGCCTGACTTCGTCAAAGCAGGCGGGGCTTTTAGCCCGACGTCGTCAGGCTCGAAAGCCTGACCTACGGAAAGCCTGACCTGCGTCTTGCTCTTTTAGGCGACGAGCGCCGGCTGCTCCTCGGTGATCGTCGGCGGCTCGCCGCGTACGCGAAGAGCGCGCTGTTCGCTCACGGCGCGAACCCAATCCAAATCTCCCCGGCGCCAAACATAGGCGAAACCGACCAGCAACACCGCGAAAAACACGCCGATATCGACGATCGAAGCAAATGCCAAGTTGCGCGAGGAGCTTTCAATTTGCCGCACGTTGGCGACTTTGCCCGCCGACGCATCAGGGACCGTCGCATTGGGCACGCCCAACTGCCGATAGATTTCCTTGGCCTGCGGCGAGAGTTCGGGCGCGCCCGAGGCTACAACGACCTTGTCTTCGAAACCCGGGTCCATCAAATGCGTGGCCTTGCCGAACACCGTGGCCCAGGGAAAGAAAAAGGCCACTTCGACGTCGAAGATGATGAACAACAGCGCCACGACATAGAACCGCAGGTCAAACTGCACGAAGCTCGAGCCAATTGTCGGCTCGCCGCACTCGTACACGGCCAGCTTTTCGGGGTTCGGCGCCTTGGGCCGCAGAAACTTGCCCAACAGCAAGTTCACGAACAAGAACACGAAGCCGACCGATGCAAACAACGCCAGATAGGCGACAATAACGGTGGGAGACATGCAGGACAGCCGGCTGAAAGACTACTCGTCGGAAGGCCGCGATGAAGACCAAAAAGAAGGTCTACTGAGGCTACATTCGCGACATTGTAGGCCAAGCGCGGGCGATTGCAACCCTACCGCAAGGCTGCCGGATTATTCGCCGCCCGCGTCTAAATGCGTGGAGGGACGGGCGCCTTCGCCCGTCGAGACTTGACGACTACAGACGGGCGGGGGCACCCGTCCCTCCCTCGCTACAGACGGGCGGGGGCGCCCGTCCCTCCCTCACTGGCGGCAGAAGGCGAACTATCGGCGGTCAGCGGCTGACGCCCGCGAAAGCCGGCATCGAGATCGTGCCAGAACAAGACTTCGGGTTCGCCCAGTTTCCAGCACAGATAAACCGGCTTGCCGTCGAGCATGGCGGGAAAATCGACCAAGCCCTCAGGGCCGTTCTTGGGGTCAACCCCCAACTCGCGTAGCTCCTCGACGTATTCCTGTAAACGCTCGCTGTCTTTTTCCAGTTCGGCTTCGACGTGGGCCAGCTCTTCGCCGTAAAGATCGCGCGTGCCGCGTTCCCGCCCGGCAAGCAAGGTGGAGAGCCGCTCGCGGCGCTCGATCACGTCGCGAGAAAGCCGGGCCAAATCAGAGGCAATGGCTCGCACCAGCGGCAAGGCCGCATTGGCCTGCTCGACCGTGAACAGCTTGCGCTTTCCCCAAGATCTCGGCTTCATCGGAATTACCTCACTGGTTGGGACCGCCGTGAACGGGCTCGGCGATGACCTTCGACCCTGCCACGGCGGTCGGGTTGAGCGTCGCGCGCCCCCAGGCCACTTCAACCGGCAGCCGCGAGAAATCGACGATGCATCCGTCGCGGCTGTAGCAGCTCAGATCGTGCGTCGCCCCCATGAAAATGCAATCGACCGGGCACGGCTCGACGCACAGCGCACAAAACATGCACTTCGTATAGTCGATCGTGAAACCGGTGACCTTGAAGCCCTTGCCCTGCGTCACGCGCTCTTTGCCGATGTAGATGCAATCCACCGGGCAAGCTTTCGCGCACTGATCGCACGCAATGCAGGTCGTCAGATCGTAGCGGTGGAAGCCTCGATACCGCGGCGCCACGGGCACCGGCAGCTCGGGATACTCGAAATGTTCGGTGAACGTTTTCCGCTGGGGATCGTAAGTCTTCAGCCAGTACCGCAGCGTCACCTGCAGGCCCTGGCCGACGGTCTTGACCGCATCCCAGATATCACGAAACCACTCGAGCATCGCTTGTGTTTCCAGGGCTGAAGAGTCGACTTGCGATTCGCCGCGCCGCCCGTCGCGAGGCTCGGCCCAATAGCTCGCGCGGCTCGGCGCAACAACAACCTTGCCGGCGCCTGATCGAATTATAGGCAGGGCGCCTGCGGCCGCAAGCCGCTCGCTTTGTAATTCGAACGAACATGCGTTAGCTGCACGCGGCGCCTTGATTCAGCAGAGAGCATTGAGGACAGCGGCATCCTGCTCTCAGGCAGTTGCGGTGCAGGGTTCCGCCAGGCACAACGAGCCAGAGACGTCTCCGCGGCGCCGCGATGGGCGTCGACTTGTCCTGCTCTTGCCAGCATGCCCGCGGCGGGCGCGGTACGCGTCTGAACTCCCCCGTGGGCGGCCCGATTGCAATTTGCGGGGATGTCCACTCGCCGCATTAAAAAATCTTGCCTTCTACCGAGAATCGCCGGCCATTCTTTCCGACACGGCCGCTGCCCGCCCCTGCCTGGCATTTCAGTGCAGCGAAGAACAGGCTCTTGCTGCGCGCCACTTTTCGCAAGGCGTTGAAATCAAATACCTTATGTCGATCCTTGCAACTCTCGCGACGGGCAGGCGTCGGGCGAGCGTCTTGGCAATGGCTTCAGCCCCGCAAACTTTTGTGCCATCCGTTCGAAAAAATGGATCAACGAAGGCAAGGATTAGCTTGACTCCCATTAGCCGGAACGTAAAGTGAAATGAGGAAACTTCCTGCGCGCTCGCCGATGCTTTGAGAAGCCGACTGCTACGAGAAGGAAGATTGAGCGTAACGGAAGAGCTGACCACTGGTTCGCCCCCCAGGTCCAAGGAGGACGCTCCCAACGGAAGGTTCCGGTCACGAAGCGAAGGAATAGGCGATGTTGGTTTTATCCCGCAAGAAGAACGAAAGTATCGTAATCAACAACGACATTACGATTGTCGTCGTTGAAATCCGCGGCGACAAGGTCCGGCTCGGAGTGGAAGCTCCCAAGGAAGTTCCCGTGCATCGTAGGGAGGTCTACGACGCCATTCATCGCGCTAACGGCGCGGCGGAAGGAACGGCCCCCGAGGGCAAGGCTCCCGCGCCTTCGGATACGAGCGACGCGTAGTCGGTCCATTTCTCGCGCGCGATTTCGCGTCGGCGGCGCGATCGCACGTTCGTTGACGAACGAGTTTTCGAAGCGATTCTCTTGGCCGCCTTCTCTTTCGGCCCCTTGACGAAAGCCCGCCGCGGCCAGTATATAGCGTTCTGGCCGCGAGGTATTCCTTCGCTTTCCGGCCCCGTCGTCTAGCCAGGTCTAGGACACAGGCCTTTCACGCCTGCGACACGGGTTCAAATCCCGTCGGGGTCATTTGTTGCGCGCCTGCTCGCGCCGCCAAGTTTCAAGTTGGCGAGCATTTGCTTGAGCTGCGGCAACGTTTCGGAGACGGCCGCCTCGCCGGCTTCGGCCAGTGCTTCGGCGCAGCCGAAATCGGCGAAGTCGAAAGGACTGGCGTCGGGCGCGATCAGCAGATCGATCGAGTTCGATTGCAGAGCGGTCAGCCCGAAGGCCTGCACTTCGCTGACTCGCAGCAACGTTTCCAGCAGCCCCGGCCCCCGCGCCTTCAAGAGCGGCCCGCCGGCGCCAACGCCGAAATCGGCCGGCAGCTTCGACGTGACGTCGATGCCGACGACGAAATCGGCGCCGAACTCGGGCAGCACGTCGCCCGGCAGGTTGTTCAGCACGCCGCCGTCGACCAGTTCCAGGCCGTCGCGGCGAATGGGCCGCGAAAAATAAGGCAGATTGATGCTCTCCATCACGGCGTGAATGCAATCTCCGCGGTCGCGCACCACCTGCTTGCCGCTGACCAGGTCGACCGCCAGCACGCACAGCGGAGTCGGCAGTTGCTCGAGCCGCGTATCTTGCAGGTAGGGACGTAACATGGCGTCCCAGGCGCTGCGCCAATACTTCCACCACAGATACCACCGGGCCCCTTTGGGAAGCATGCTCGCCCAGCGCGGAGGGCGGAGCACGCGCTGGAACTCGCGAAGCGCGTCATCGGGCCGCCAGCCGCCGGCATAGGCCAGGCCCATTAAGGCCCCGACGCTGGTTCCGGCGACCACATCGAAATGAATGCCCTCGCGGTCCAAGACCCGCAGGGCGCCCAAATGGGCCAATCCGCGGGCGCCTCCGCCCCCTAGGGCGACTCCGAGCCGCGTACCGCGCAAATGGTGGACCAGCCGCTGGATGCCTTGCCGGCTGCGCCACGATGCGTGCGACAGGTCGTCGCTCAAGTTCACCTTGAAGTCCAGCCTCGCGATCGGCAAATCGTCGGGCCGCCGCGGCGAGAAGCGCTCTTTGGAGTTCAGCAGCCAGACGATGTGTACGCGGCTGGCCAGCCGCGGTGCGAAAGCCACTAGCCGGCGCAACCGCTCGATGGCAGCCTCGGCGAAGCGCGACTCGACGAGCCACCAAATCTCGTCGCAAGGGGCCAGAAGCTGCGACAACTCGGCCTCGGTCCCTGGAGTCAGTTCGACGAGCACGCGGTCGTGGCTGCGAATCACCTGCTGGATGCGTTCGTGGACCAATCTCACCCGATCGGCGGTCGATTCCGCGGCCGGGATGCGTTCGACCAGGTATTGCCCCTCGGCCGCCCAGGCTTCGCGGCGATCGGTAAGAATCTCGATCGATTCGTTTTGCGCGATCAAGGCCGCCGCCAAGGGGCGAATCAGCCCCTGGGTGCGGGCCGATGTATTGACCATGCCGACGACGATCGGCCGCTCGCGACGCCGGCGCCGCGTCATCGCCAATCGCAACCGCCGCTCCAAGACTCGGCTGAGGTTGGCGGCAAACGCGGGCGCCGTCAGCAGCAAGCGGTTGAACCGCTCGCGATCCAATTCGAGCAGTTGGCTATCGACCGCCGCCGTGATGGTCGCCGACCGCACGTTTTCGCCCAAGAGCGCCATGTCGCCAAAATGGTCGCCAGGCCCGAGAATCTCCAGCAGCCGTTGCGGCGCCCCCGCTTGCGAGAGCGTGACCCGCACCCGGCCCGCAGCGATCACGTACATGCTTTGGCCAGGCTCGCCTTGGCGCAGAATGACGTCGCCCGCCACGAACGAAACCGGCCGCAGCGCATCGATCAGATAGCGAATTTGGGCATTGTCCAGCCCCTGGCACAACGGGCTGTAACGCAACAGCCGCTCGATCGACAAGGTGGGCTCAGCGATATAACGTCTCCCAAGCGGCGTTCTCATGGCCCCGCGTAGACGCGGCGCCTTGCCGCGTACGCAAAAACTGCGTAGACGCGGCATCTTGCCGCGCTGGCAAAAGCGGCAGGGATGCCGCTTCTACTAATATAGGATATCGGATGCCGCGACTTTTGGCGCCGCCACGCCTGCAGATTGCCTGGCTCGGCCGGCGGCGTCAAGCGCAAGGGCGGGCGGTAGTGATACCATTTGACCGAATGTAAAGGAGCTTCTCTGTAGACAAAATGGTTGGACCAGTCGCCCGCGTCTGGCGCGGATTACCTTTGAAATCAGGGGGTAATCCTTTTTCTCAG
>Ga0307373_10000591_pt1 | contig 69845 bp, 57 predicted proteins | sample OX2MG_FD_202534 | JGI IMG/M metagenome (GOLD analysis project Ga0307373, IMG submission 202534) | Soil microbial communities from Risofladan, Vaasa, Finland - OX-2 | ecosystem: Environmental > Terrestrial > Soil > Coastal area > Acid sulfate soil | place: Finland: Risofladan, Vaasa | collected... | reverse complement strand
CGTCGACGGTCACCAGCTCGACCCCGATGCGCGCCGCCGCTTCGGCGGTCAGGATCGGATCGAAGCCGATTACCTTCATCTTGAGGCCGACCGCGCGCTCGGCGACGATCCGGCCGATATTGCCGAGACCAATCACTCCCAGCGTCTTGTTGCTGACCTCGGTGCCGGTGAACTTGCCGCGCTCCCAGCGCCCGGCCTTGAGCGAGGCGTTGGCGGTCGGGATGTGGCGCGCCAGCGCCATCATCATCGAGATCGCATGCTCGGCGGTGGTGACGCTGTTGCCGAGCGGGCTGTTCATCACCACGATTCCGCGCCGCGTCGCCGCGTCGAGATCGACGTTGTCGACTCCGACCCCGGCTCGGCCTATGACCTTCAGCGTGTCCGCGGCCTCGACCACCTCGCGCGTGACCTTGGTGCCGCTGCGAATCAGCAGTCCATCGTACGGCCCGATGATCTTTGCCAACTCGGCCGGCTTGAGCCCGGTTTTGATATCGAGCGCGATTTGCGGGCAGCGCCGCAGAATTTCGATGCCCTGCTCGGAGAGAGAATCGCTCAGCAGAACGCGGAAACTCGCCGCCATCGGCTCACGCACCCCGCTCGATACGACGCTGCACCGCGGTCAGGCCGGCGCCTGAGTCGAAGTCGCTGTAGCCGGCTTCCCTGAGCGCCATCTCGAACGCGCTGACCGCCACCAGCATGTCGAACGGGCTCACGTATCCCATGTGCCCAATACGCACCAGCTTGCCCTTCATCTGATCCTGCCCGCCCTGGACCGAGACGCCGAGCGTGTCGCGCATATGACGAACCACCTTGCCGCCGTCGAGTCCGGGCGGCGTCAGAATCCCGGTCACGCCGGGAGCCGGATTGTCGGGCGCGATCAGCTTGAGTCCCAGCGCCGGCGCCGCGGCCCGCGCCGCCTCCGCCATCAGCCGATGGCGCGCGAAGACCAGGGGCAGGGTCTCGGCGTGAATCATCTCCAATGACTTGTTGAGCCCAAATATTAACGAGACCGCGGGCGTCCAGGCGGTGGTATGTTCGTCGCGCTGGAGCCTCAGCTCGCGCGGCAGGTCGAAGTAAAAGCGCGGCGTCTTGACCGCGGCGGCCCGCGCCAGCGCCCGCTCCGAAAGCGCGATCATCGCCAGCCCCGGCGGCAGCATCAGCGCCTTCTGACTGCCTGTGACGAGCGCGTCGATGCCCCATTCGTCCATCTTCTGTTCGAACACGCCGACCGAGGTAATGCCGTCGACGATCAGCATCACGTCCCGCCCGCGCGTCAGTTCGGCAATCTGTGCCACCGGATGGACCGCGCAGGTCGAGGTTTCGCTGGCCTGGACAAAGACGGCGCGGGTGTTCGGATTAGCTCGCAGCGCCGCTTCGATCTGTTCGGGGCGGACGGCCTGGCCCCACTCGACCTTGATCGCGTGCCCAGCCATCCCGTGCCCGCTCAGGATCCGGCCCCAGCGTTCGCCGAACTTGCCGCCGTCGACGAAGATCGCATCCTCGCCCGGCTTGAGCAGGTTGGTAACCGCGGCCTCCATCGCACCGCTGCCGCTGGCGGCGAGCACAATCACCTCCTGCCGCGTGCCGAGCAGCGGCTGCATCCGTTCGCGCGCCTGGTCGAGCGCGGCGCTGAACTCGGGCGTGCGATGGTGGATGATCGGACGCGCCATCTCCAGCAGCACTTCGGGGGGAACCGGCGCAGGCCCGGGAGTAAAAAGATATTTTTTGATCGGCGGCACGGCTTATGCGGATAGCGGGTGACTCAACCCGGAAACTCCAAAAAAAAGCCTGGTGCCCCGGAAAATGGAGCGCCAGACCCCAACTTTCTGCGAGCCCCCGTGGGCTCTCCCACGTAATCTGAATAACTGACCCCGCCACGCACTGTCAAGGTGGGTGCGGCGGGGCGGGGCCGGACGCGGATTGAAAAGCGGCGGCCGCAGTTGTTAAACGATGGTTGGCCGATCGGATGAGACTCGAGTACGAACTTCGCGATGGCACGCTGGTCTGGATCAAAAATCCGCACACGGGCGTGGTCTCGTACGTCGTTGACGTGCGCGGAAAGAGCTTTGCCTTCGCGCTCGGCGAGCGTCATATTCCGCACGGCGGCCAGCTGCTCGCGCCCGAAGCGGTAAGCCACGCCACCCGCGACTGCCCATTTTGTCCGGGCAACGAGGCGGCCACCACCCAGGAACTGTTCCGCATCACGGCGCAGGAGATGCCGGCATGGAACGGCGGCGTGCGCGACGCGCCGTGGCTCATTCGCGTGCTCAACAACCTTTTTCCGCGCATCCCCGACGCACTCACCGGCGGGCGCAACGAATCGTATATCGTGATCGAGGATCCGCGGCATTTCATCGATGCGCCGCGCGCGCCGGGCGATCTGATGTATACCGGGGCGCTTGGCGAGGAGCATTTTCTTCAGCTGCTGATGAGCGATGCGCGCGTGATTCGGCGCGCGTTCGAAAATCCGGCGGTCCGCTCGGTGGTGATCCGCAAGAACCAGGGCCGCGAGTCGGGCGCCTCCCAGCCGCATCTGCATCAGCAGATAATCGGCTCGCCGGCCGCGCTGCCGGCACTGGCCGCCGAGGCGCGCACCAGCCGCGAGCATCCCGAGTTCTGGGACGAGCTGCTCGAACTGGTCGAGCGTCTGGGTCTGATGCTCGAGCGCGACGGCGCCGCAATCAGCTTCCAGAGCCCAATTGGCGCGTTTCCGCGCAGCTACGAGGTGGTGATGCCGGGGTGCCGCCGGATGCTCCACGAACTCGCGCCCGACGAGCTGCGATCGTTCGCGCGCCTGCTGTTCGGATTGCTCCGTGTGCTGGGGCCGCTGCCGCTCGACTACGAAATTCATCAGGGCGAGGGGTTGCCGATTCACGCGCACGTCAACGCGCGGCTTTATCCTTATTCCAATGTCGCGGGCACGCTGAACCTGCCGAGCACCATCTTTGAAACCGCGGCCGCGATTCGCAAGGCGCTCGAGCGCACTTAAGCGTTACTCGCCGCGCCAGACCGGCTTGCGCTTTTCGACGAAGGCGCGCGCCCCTTCTCTGAAATCCTGACTGTTGCGGACCTTGGACGAGAACGCTTCGATATCCTCGTGCTCAGCGTCGTAAGCGTCGCGCATGCATCGGCGCACGATCGTCTTGAGCGATCGCATCGACAAGGGCGCGTTGTTGACCAGCTTTTCGACCAGCGCCTCGGCCGCCGGATCGAGCTCCTCATTGGCGACCACCTGATGAACCAGCCCCATCTGCAGGGCGTGGTGCGCCTCGATGAGGTCGGCGGTCAGCAGGATGTAGTTGGTGTTGGGCGCGCCCACCGTCTCGATCAGCTTGCGCGCGAAGTCGAATGGCACGGTGAGCCCAATCTTGCCGAGGGTCATGCCCATCCGGGCGTCGTCCGAGGCGATGCGGAGGTCGCAGTGAAGCGCAAGCTGCAGGCCGCCGGCGATAGCGGCGCCGCGTACCGCCGCGACCGTCGGTATCGGTAGCTGCTCGATGCGCCGATAGAGGTTTTCGAGCGGCGACGGATCGTTGCCACGCTCGATCGCGGCGGCTTCGGCGAGGTCGATGCCTGAGCAGAAGCCGCGCCCCTCGCCGCGAATCAGCAGCGCGCGGACCTCGCGATCCTGCTCGACCGCGGTGAGCCCGCGGTCCAGCGCCTCGATCATCGGCGCGTTGAGCGAGTTGCGCTTTTCGGGCCGGTTGAGCGTGAAAACCGAATAGTTGGGACGGCGGGTGATACGGATTAGTTCATCGGCCATGACGATTACCTCCGCTAGCTCGCGCGGCTACGCGACGATGCTCAGCAGCTTGTCGGGCACGTAAATGATCTTGCGCGGCGGCTTGCCGTTGAGATGGCGTACAACCGCCTCGCTCCGCAGCGCCATCCCGCGGACCTCTTCTTCGGCGGTCCCGGCGCCGACCTGCAGGCGATCGCGCACCTTGCCGTTGATCTGCACCACGACCGTGACCAGTTCGTCGCGTGCGAGTTCGGGATCGTGCGTCGGCCAAGATTCCAGATGGACCGAAGAATCGTGGCCGAGCGCGCGCCACAGCTCCTCGGCGATATGCGGCGTCATCGGCGCAAGCATGATCACATAGCTCTCGATCGCGAAGCGGCCGAGCGCCGCGGGATCGAGCCGCGTCGCGTAGTTCAGCTGATCCATCAGCGCGGCGAGCGCGGTATTGAAACGTTGCCGCTCGATATGGTCGGTGACGGTGCGGATGGTCTGATGAGCGCGGCGCACGGTCTCCGGGCTCGGCGTGCCCGGCGGACAGCCGGCGTCGACATAGCGCCGAACCATCGTCCAGACCCGCGTCAGAAAGCGCGCGGTGCCGGTGACGCCGTCCTCGTTCCAGTTGGTGGGCTCCTCGAAGGGCCCCATGAACAGCTCCCAGAGCCGCAGCGCGTCGGCGCCGTACTTCTCGATCATGGAGTCGGGCGTGACCACGTTGCCGCGGCTCTTGGACATCTTCTGCCCGTCCGCCGCCCATACCATGCCCTGGTTGCGCAGCACCAGGAACGGTTCCTTGAAATCGATCAGACCCGCGTCGAACATCACCTTGGTCCACATCCGCGCGTACAGCAGATGCATCACGGCGTGCTCGGCGCCGCCGACATAAAGGTCGACCGGCAGCCAGTAATCGGCCGCCGCGCGCTCGAACGGCGCGCCTTCGTAATGCGGCGAGGCGAAGCGCAGGAAGTACCACGACGAGCAGGCAAAGCCGTCGAGCGTGTCGGTCTCGCGCGTGGCCGGCCCGCCGCATTGGGGACATACGGTGTTGACGAATTCCGGGACGTTGGCGAGCGGCGAGCGCCCGGTACCGGAGGGCTGATAATCCGTCATGTCCGGCAGCACGACCGGCAACTGGTCCTCGGGCACGGGCACGATACCGCAGGTGCGTTGGCAGTAGATGATCGGAATCGGCGCGCCCCAGTAACGCTGGCGCGAGATCAGCCAGTCACGCATCCGGTAGCTCACCGTCGGCCGGCCGATCCGATGCTCTTCGATCCAGCGGAACACCGCCTGGACCGCGTCCGCTGTTTTCAGTCCGTCGAGAAAGCCGGAGTTGACTGTGAGGCCGTGCTCGGTGAAGGCAGATTCCGCATCGGGCGGGCTGCCGTCGAGCGGCGCGGTGACGCGCGGTATCTCGAGGTCGTAGCGAGTGGCGAACTCGAAGTCGCGCTGATCCTCGCCGGGCGCGGCCATGATCGCGCCGGTCCCGTAGCCCATCAGCACGTAGTCGGCGATCCAGATCGGGATGTTACGCTGGCTGAAGGGATTGTATGCGTAAGCGCCGGTGAAGACGCCGCTCTTTTGCTTGACAGTCGAGAGCCGCTCGATCTCGCTCTGACGGCGGGCCTGCGTGACGTACTCCTCGACCGTGGCGCGCTGTGCGTCGCTGACGATCTCGGCGACCAGCGGATGCTCGGGCGCGAGCACCATGAACGAGACGCCGAACACGGTGTCGGGCCGGGTGGTGAAAAAACGCACTTCCTTGCCCGGATGGTCGGCGACCGCGAACGCGATCTCGGCGCCCTCCGAGCGTCCAATCCAGTTGCGCTGCATCAGCTTGATCGGCTCGGGCCAGTCGACCAGGTCGAGGTCTTCGAGCAACCGGTCGGCATAGGCGGTGATTCTGAAGTACCACTGCTCGAGATCTTTCTTGGTGACCGGGGTCTCGCTATGGCGCCAGCAGCAGCCGTTGACCACCTGCTCGTTGGCCAGGATGGTGCGGCATTGTTCGCACCACCATTGCGAGCCGACCGCGCGATAGGCGAGTCCGCGTTGATGGAGCAGCAGGAAGAACCACTGCGTCCAGCGGTAATAGTCGGGCGCGGAAGAATTGATTTCGCGCGTCCAGTCATAGGCGCATCCGGACAACTTCAACTGACGCTTGAAGTTTGCGGCATACTGCGGCACGGTCTGCTTGGGATGGAGCCCCTTGAGCAGCGCCTCGTTCTCGGCCGGCAAGCCGAAGGCATCCCAGCCCATCGGATGCAGCACGTTGTAGCCGGTCATGCGCTTGAAGCGTCCGACCACGTCGGAGGGCACGTAGTTGTGCAGATGGCCGACCGAGAGGCCGTTGCCCGAGGGATAAGGGAACATCTCGAGCAGGTAGAACTTCGGCCGGCTGTGATCCTCGCCAGTTAGATAAAGCTCGGCGCGCTCCCATTCGGCCTGCCAGAAAGGCTCGATTTTTTTCGGATCGTAACGTTCGTCCATCGATTTAAGCGGACAGCCTGCGCCGGACCGTCAATCTAGCGCGGCGAGAAGCCGGCTTGCTACTTCTTGCGCGCGATTGTCAGGCCGTCGGCGAACGGCAGCATCACCGCCTCGACCCGCGTGTCCCTGGCGACCAGCTCGTTGATCTCGCGGACGCCGATAGTTTCGCGGTCCTGGTCGGCGCGGTCGAAGATTCTGCCGCTCCACAGCACGTTGTCGATCAGGATGAGCCCGTTGGGGCGGGTATGCTTGAGCGCCTCCTCGTAGTAGGCGCAGTAGTCGTCCTTGTTGGCGTCGATGAACGAAAAATCGAACACCGTCGACGCGGGCAGCGCTTTCAGGGTCGCCAGCGCCGGTCCCAGCTTAAGCGTGATCTTGTCGGCAACGCCGGCTTGCTCCCAGTAACGTTTCGCGATCGAGGTCCACTGCTCATTGACGTCACAGCACAGCAGATGGCCGTCGGGCGGCAGCGCGCGTGCGACGATCAATGAGCTGTAGCCGGTGAAGGTGCCGACTTCGAGCGCCGACTTCGCGCCGATTGTGCGCACCAGCAGTCCGAGCAGCGTCGCCTCCTCGGCCGCGGTCTGCATGCATGGCAGCCAGCCGGCGAGCTTGGCGTTCTCCTGTTCGATCTGTTGGCGAATCGGATCGCGGTTATGCCCATGTTCGAGCACGTAGCGGTAGACCTCTTCGGTCTGCGGGATCGATTTCTCCGGCATCGGGTTGCCCTCTGTTTCAGGCGCGTTATATCGCGCGCCCGATAAACTGTTGCGGAGAACGGCCAAAAGCCCAGTTTATCCTACCCGGGATTTCATCGGAACAGGGCCGCCGGACCGTGGCGCGGCGTCTTCTAGCTCATCAGGCGATCAATCTCACGCCGGGCGCGTTCCGGATGAGTCGCCTCCCAGTAAACCCGGCCGCATCGATCGCACAGCGCAAAGCGCTCCTGGCTGGCATAGACGTAGGGCGGGATGCGGCCGCCGACCACTTCGCGTGCGATCTGGCGCAGCGGCGTGTTGCATCGTGAGCAGCGCGTAAAGGCCTGGCGCCGGATATCGAATGGACAGCGCTCGAGCACCGCGCGAAGCTGGCCGCGGAAGTCGCCGTGCTCAAGGTACAGGACGTCGGACGCGGTGCGCAGCCGCTTGTCGCGCGTCAGCATCAGGCGGCCTTCAGCGCGCGCCCGCCGCAACATCGCCGCGCCGGCCAGTCGTTCATCGCTGATCACGTCGGCGCCGAGCAATCTCAGCCATCGCGCCAGCCGCGCCACCATCCGGTCGGCGGCAAACTTCGGAATCTCTGCCATCGCCCAATCGCTTTCCTGTCCCGACGATCGCAGAGTATAGCAAGAGAGCGTAGCTGACCGTCCGGGGGACTATTCGTCGCTCGCCCGATCGGAGAGGCAGGATGACCGAAGAATCAGTATCGTTCAAAGCCGGCGCGCTGATGCTCGAAGGGCGCTTCGCGCGGCCCCCGTCGGAGGGCGCGGTCCCCGGCGCCGTGGTATGCCATCCGCATCCGCTGTATGGCGGTTCGATGGACAACAACGTCGTGGCCGCGATCCTGAACGCGTTGTGGGCGATGAGTTTTGCGACCCTGCGCTTCAATTTCCGCGGCGTCGGGCACAGCGAGGGAAGCCACGGCGACGGCACCGCGGAGATTGAGGACGTGGCCGCCGCGGTGCGGTTTCTCGGCGCGCAGCCGGGCGTGCGCCGCGACGGTGTCGTGCTTGCCGGCTACTCGTTCGGCGCGCGGGTGGCGCTCAACGCCGCGCCCGGAATCGCGGAGGTCGCCAGCGTCATCGCAGTCGCCCTGCCGGTCTCGATGAGGGAGCCGCCGTCGATGGCCGGGTGGGACAAGCCGCTGGTGCTGGTGGCCGGCGATCGCGATTCGTTTTGCAACGTGCGCGACATCGAAGCCTTTCGCGCGCAGGTCACGCCCCATCCCGTCCTCAAGCTGATCATGGGAGCCGATCACTTTTTCGCCGGCTTCGAGAGCGAACTCAGCGAGCAGATCGGGCAGGTAATGAGAGGCGCAAGCTCCGTTTAGCGCGGCGCGGCGGTCCGCGTCGCCTCCCAGATCGCATAGAACGGATCGCCGGGATTGGCACTCGCCAGCTCGATAATCGCCGCAATCGTGGCGCGGGTATCCTGGTGATGCATTTGTTCGAGCGCCGCGAAATTCCAGAACTGATGGAAGTAGATGAGGTAGTTGATCAGCACCGCGTTGTTCAGCGGCTCGCGATCAAGATCGAATCGTTCGAGTCCCGAGAGCCGCGGCTTGAGCGCGGCGTAATCGGCCCTGATCTTCACGAACAGCGGCGCGCGCCGCTTGACGATTTCCTGATAGGACAGCCCGCTTTGATAAAGGCGCAGCAATTGCGCCTGGGCCTGCAGCAGGAACGAAGCGAACTCGAGGTCGCTCTCAAGTACGCCGCGCGCCGCATGGGCATCGGCAGAGTTTGCTCCCTCGGTTGTGGTGAAGAAGTCGACCGCGCCGCGACTGCCGACCCAGGTGGCCGCGCTTTCATCGAACATCGCGTCGCTGGCCAGGAAGTAGGTGCGATGAAACAGCTCGTGGATGATGACGCCGGCCAGCTCGACGCGGCTCAGGTTGAGCAGATTCGAGAGCAGCGGATCGTTGAAGAAGCCAAGCGTTGAGAAAGCGACCGCCGGCCGGACGAAGGTGTCGTAACCCGCAGCCTTCAGACGCTTGGCTTCTGCCAGCGCCGCCTGGTGGTCGAAGTAGCCGCGATAGGGCACCCGGCCGACGATCGGAAACCACCAGGTCACCGGCTCAAGCGCATCGCGCGGCGCCGCCATCACCACCCACACGACCGCTCCGCGGTCGACCTCGCTAACGGTGCGGTAGGCGCCACCGACCTTGAGTCCCAAACGGTCGCGGGCGAAGTCGCGCACCTCGAGCACGGTCTTGAGTTTGGCGCGCGTGTCGGCCGGCAGATCGCTACGCGCCAGAACCTCGTCGATCGGCTTGCGATTCCATAACAGGCGCATCTCCTCGTAGGCGCCGCGGGTGATATAGCCGAGCTCGCATCCTGAAACCCCAATCGCCAGCGCCGCCACGGCCAGCATCGCGATCGCGACTCGGACCGCGCGCAGGCGAGCGAACCATTCGGCGGCGGACAGGGTCCGGAGCGGAGCTCCCGGCAGCATCGGCCAGCGTCCCTATTCGGCGGCTTCGAGCGCGCCGTATTGGAGCTCGAACAGCCGGTAGTAGAGGCCGCGCCGCTCGAGCAGCTCCCGATGGGTGCCGCTCTCACGCAGCATACCGTTGCTCAGCACCAGTATCCGGTCGGCGCTCTGGATGGTCGACAGGCGATGGGCGATCACCAGCGCGGTGCGCCCGGTCAGCAGTTGTTCGAGCGCCAGTTGCACCAGGTGCTCGGTTTCGCTGTCGACGCTCGAGGTCGCCTCATCCATCACCAGGATGCGCGGGTCGTAGGCCAGCGCCCGCGCGAACGACAGCAACTGGCGCTGGCCGGCGGAGAAATTGGCGCCGCGCTCGTGGACCTCTTCCTGAAGGCGGGCGGGCATCTGCTCGACAAATTGCAGCGCCTGGGCGCGGGCCAGCGCCGTGCGCACCGCGGCGTCGTCGAGATCGACGCGGCCGAGCCGGATGTTCTCGAGAATGTCGCCGGCGAACAGAAACACATCCTGCTGCACCAGCCCGATCGTGCGCCGGAGTTCGGCCAGGTCCCACTCGCGCACATCGACGCCGTCGACCAGAATTCGTCCGGCCCCGACGTCATAGAAACGGGTCAGCAGCTTGATGATGGTGGTCTTGCCCGAGCCGGTGGGGCCGACGATGGCGATCTTCTGGCCGGGTTCGACCGTGAGACTCAGGTCCTTGAGTACCGGCTCGCCGGGACGATAGGCAAAATCGACGTGCTCGAAGATGATCGATCCGCGGCGATCGGCGATTGGCGCGGGCCGGGCCGGGCGCGGCATCGGCTCCTGCTCGAGCAGCGCCTCGAGCCGTTCCATCGCCGCCATCGCGGATTGCAGCACGGTGTACTTCTGCGACATTTCGCGCAGCGGGTTGAAGAACTTCTGCGCGTAATCCATGAAGGCCACCAGCGTGCCGAGCCCGATCAGGCCGCGAATCACCTCGCCGCCGCCGGCCCACAGGATAATGGCGATAGTGATCGCGCTCAGCGCCTCGACCGACGAGAACAGCCCGGCTTCGTAAATGTTGGCGAGTACCAGCGAGTCGCGCGCGTGCTGGTTAAGCTGATCGAACTCGCGGCGGCTCTCGCGCTCGCGGGTGAACAGTTGAATCACCGACATCCCGGACAGCGACTCGGCGAGGTAGGCGTTGAGCGCCGCCAGCCGTTCGCGAATCTCGCGATAGACCACGCGGGCCCGCACGCGGAAAAAGTTGACCAGCACCAGCAGCGGCGGAATCGCGCACAGCGCCCACAACGCCAGGCGGGCGTTGAACGAGAACATGATCACGACGATCGTAACCAGCGTCAGCGCATCGTTGATGATCGTCAGCGAACCGGCATTCACCATTTCGCTAATCGCGTCGATATCGGTGGTCATACGGCTGACCAGGCGGCCGACCGGCGTGCGATCGAAAAACGCCATCGGCAGCCGCTCGACATGGTTGAACAGCGCGCCGCGCAAATCCGACATGCTGTACTGCGCGACCATCATGGTCAGATAGAACTGGCCATAGAAGGTCGCGAATTCGCCGAGCAGCATCGTGATATAAAGCGCGCCCATCGCGAGCAGGCCGTGCGAGCCGGCGGCAGCCAGCACCGGCTGCATCCAACGCGGTGGCGGCCGGCGATGCGGGTCGAGGAACAGATCGATCGTGAGCTTGATCAGGTAGGGCTGCGTGAGCGCGAACAGCGTGTTGAGCGGCATCAGGATGACGGAGATCCAGAACTGCCGCCGGTAAGGGCGCACGAAGCCCCACACTCGCCTGAGCAGGGTCAGCTCATGGACAGGAGCGAGCTTTTCTTCGCGACCGATCTCCATGGCGTTCAGTACCGCGTGAGCTCCTCTTCGAGCAGTTGGCGATGGAACAGCTCGGCGTAGACGCCGCGCCGCGCCATCAGCTCCTCATGGGTGCCGCGCTCGGCGATCGCGCCCTGGTCGAGCACGATTATCTGGTCGGCGTCGCGCACCGTGGAGGCGCGATGCGACACCACGATCGTGGTATGGCCGCGCACGCTCTGGCCGAGGCTTTCGAGCACCGCGCGCTCGGTCTCGGTGTCGACCGAGGAGAGTGCGTCGTCGAGCACCACGATGGCGGGGTTGTAGGCCAGCAGCCGCGCGATCGTAACGCGCTGTTTCTGCCCGCCCGAGAGCGACATTCCGCGCTCGCCGACGACGGTGTCCAGGCCGCGCGGCAGCACCGCGATATCGCCGTCGAGCCCGGCGACGTGGGCGGCCTCGGCAATCTCCGCGCGCGGCGCGTCGATGCGGCCGAAGGCGATATTGCGGGCCATCGTATCGGAAAACAGCAGCGGTTCCTGCGGCACCACGCCGACCGCGCGGCGCAGCCCGCCGAGCGGCAGCTCGCGGATATCGCGGCCGTCGATCGTGACCCGTCCGGCGCTCGGCTCGACCATCCGCGTCAGCAGCTTGACCATGGTCGATTTGCCGGCGCCGGTGCGACCCACGATCGCGAGCTTCTCGCCCGGCCCGACCGTGACGTTGATGTCGCGCAGGGCGTAGACCGGCGCGACACCGTTGCCGCCGCCGTTGCGGCCCGCGAAATAGCTGAACGAGACGCCCTCCCAGGCCACCGCGCCGGCGAGCTCGAGCCGCAGCTCGCCGCCGTCCTCAAGCATCGCGGTCGAGCTGGTTTCGAAGATTTCCGCCAGCCGCTTCATCGCCGCGCGGCCGCGCTGATAGAGCGAAATCGTCCAGCCGAGCGAGGTCGTCGGCCAGGCCAGCGCCACCAGGTAGCTCATGAACGCCACCAGGTCGCCGATCGAGATTTGGTGCGCCATCACCAGCGAGCCGCCATAGATCAGCACGATCATGGTGGAGGTCGCCGCCGCTCCGCGAATCAAGGGCAGCAACGCGCCGCGAATCCGCGCCAGCGCGAGTCCCTGCTCGTTGTAGCTGTCGTTGAGCTCGCGAAACTGCGCTCCCTGATGGGCTTCGAGCGTGTAGGCCTTGACGATATGAATCCCGGAGAGGCCCTCCTGGATTTTCGCGCCGATCGCGCCGATCCCCTCCTGCACCCGCAGGCTGCGCTCCATGATCGAGTGCGAGAGCCGGTACATGACGAAGAACAGCACCAGGTAGGGCGCGATCGAAGCCAGCGTCAGGCGCGGGCTGAGCGACAGCATCACCGACAGCGACAGCACCCAGATGAGCGGGGTGTTGGTGAAGGTCAGCACGCCCATCCCGATCATCATGCGCACCGCGGTCAGATCGTTGATCAGCCGCGACATCAGGTCGCCGGTCTTGAGCCGCTCGTAAAAGTCGGGCCCGAGCTTGACCAGGTGGCCGAACAGGTCGTTGCGCAGGTTGTACTCGATATCGCGCCCGCAGTTGAAGATTACGAAGCGCGAGAACCAGCGCGCCACCCCGCCCAGCAGCGCGGCGGCGCAGATCAGCTTGAACAGAAAGGCCAGCTGCCGTGGCTGATCGGCCTGGATGGCGTCGATCGCATCGCGCACCAGGTACGGAATCGTCATGCCGAGGGTGGCGGTCACGAGCGTGCAGAAGATTCCGAAGGTGTAGCGATGCCAGTAGCGGCCGATGTAGCTGAACAGGCGTCTCATTTGGCCGCACCTAGGTTAGCAGTTATTCGATCCAACGTAATCAGAATCCACGCGCCTGCGCGGGCCGCCGACGCTGCCCCGCCATGACGTCTCAGAGCGGACGGCGGCTATTGAGTTGGCGTTCGTACAGCTTGGCGTACTTCAGGAAGACGTAAAAGGCCGCCGCCATCGCCGCGTACAAGCCGCGTCCACCGTCGCGAAATCCGCCGCGCAGCACATAGAAGTTGAAGAACCGCCAGGCCGGATTCGCGAACATCTTGAACGGCGTCAGGAAGCCGGGCTGGTTCTCGGCCGCGGCGCGCGTGCTGAAGCGGTTCATGGTCGCCACATGGTCGGCGATATCGCGATAGCTGAAGTGCAGGATCGAGGCGGCGAGCCGGCCGACCCGGCCCGCGACGATCACCTTGTCGTGCGGGTCGCGCCCGCCGATGTGCCCGGATGCGCGCCGGAACAGCCGCATCGGCCGATCCGGGTAGACCGGGCGCGTGTAGTAGTAGCCGAGATGATAGAGCACGCGGCGTATCTGGTAGCCGTCGGCCGCCGCCGGCGAACCAACCGTGCGCTCGATCTCGCATCCCAGCTCGTGCGTCGCCTGCTCGTCGGCGTCCATCAGCAACACCCATTCGCGGCTGGCATGGTCGAGCGCGAACTGCTTCTGGTCGACGTAGTTGGTAAACTCGCGCTGGATCACCTGCGCGCCGAGGCTGCGCGCGATCTCCACCGTGCGATCGCTCGAGAACGAATCCACCACGATCAGCTCGTCGCAGAACCAGGCGCTCCGCAGGCACTGACCGATAAGCTGCTCCTCGTTGAGCGTGACGGTGATCAGCGAGATACCCGGTTTCTCAGCCATGGCCTGATTTCATGCCAGCTCGGCCATGAACGGCGCCGCTGCCTCCCGCGCCGCGAGATAGCCGGCATGGTCGAGCTTTCCGCGCATCAACTCGACCCGCAACAGCAGGAAGTAGGTCTGGATCACATCCGAGCGGCAGTAGCGATGGATGTCGTCCATCCGGCCCGCCTCGTAGAGTTCCTGCACGCGCGCGCCCTCGATCGCGCCCTTGCCCGGCATCCCGATCATCTTGAGCAGCAGGTCGAGCCCGCCGCGCAGCCGCACCGCACCGCGATTGGTCAGGAAATCGTAGAGATCGAGATGGCGCGCGTCGGAGTAGCGATAGCGCGGCGAGTTCGGCTCGGCGAAATAATTCGGCGCCGCGATACCGTAGCGCAAGGCGGCCAGCTCCAGCACCGGCAGATCGAAATGCCGCCCGTTGAAGGTTACCAGGGAGCCCTTGAAACGCTCGACGCGCGACCAGAACTCGCGCACCAGCTTTTCTTCTGAATAGTCGTCGAGCGCGAGGCTCTCGACCGATCGCAGCGCGTAGTTTTCGTCGACCTCGCCGACCGCGATCGAGATTGGCAGGTGAATCGAGATCGGCGGGAAATCGCTGCGCGATCCCTCGACGAAGCGGCGATAGGCCTCCTCGTCGTCGATGCCGTCGCCGGCATAGAAGGCGCGGTTCAGCAGCGCCTTGTCGGCCCGCGTCTCGATATCGAATACCGCGAACGTCATCTCTGTCCGCCTCGCCGACCGCAGCGCCGCCTCTTCAAGCCTGCAGTTGCTCGAGCACCTGGCTCGCAATCTGGCGCAGGCGCACGCTCATCGGATGTTCCGGGTTGACGGCGGCCAGCGGGGCGCCGCGGTCGCCGCCCTCGCGCAGCTCGCGCACGATCGGCAGCTCGCCCAGAAACGGCACGCCGAGCTCGGCAGCCATCTTGGCGCCGCCGCCATGGGCGAAGATTTCGTGACGCGCCCCGCACTTGCGGCACAGGTGATAGCTCATGTTCTCGATCACGCCGAGCACCGGCACGCCGACCTCGCGGAACATCGCCAGCCCGCGCCGCACGTCGAGCAGCGCGATCTCCTGCGGCGTGGTGACGATTACGCCGCCATCCAGCGCCACCCGCTGCGTGATCGTCAACTGCGCGTCGCCAGTCCCGGGCGGCAGATCGAGCACCAGGCAATCGAGCTCGCCCCACTCGACGTTGAACAGAAATTCGCTCTCGAGCTTGGTGACCATCGGACCGCGCCAGATGACCGCGGTCTCTTCGTCGATAAACAGCGCCATCGAGATGTAGCGGATACCGTAGCGCTCCAGCGGCACGATCCGCTTGCTCTCCGTGACGCGGACCTGCTCGTCGGCCCCGACCATCATCGCGACGCTGGGCCCGTAAACGTCCGCGTCCATCAGGCCGACCTTCTTGCCGAGCGACGCGATCGCCAGCGCCAGGTTCACCGCCACGGTCGACTTGCCGACGCCGCCCTTGCCGCTGGCCACCGCCACGATCTTCTTGACCCCGGGGATCGGGCGGCGGGGCAGCGCGGCGGCGCTGCGGGGCGCGGGCGCCTGCTCGACGTTGACCTCGACGGCCGGCACGCCTTCCATCGCGGCCACGCACTTGCGGACTTCGTCGACAATCTGGGCTATCACCTCGGGCTTGGCAGCGGGCGCGGCCAGGATCACGCTGACGCCGCGCTGCGCAATCTCGATATCCTTGATCATCCCGAAAGAGACGATATCGCGCGTCAACCCGGGGTACTTGATCTTCTTGAGTTCGGTCAGAATTTCGTTTGGTGTCGGCATCGCTTGGCGCTGGCGGCGAGGATCTGCGTTTTTGGCGGCAGAAGGTTTAAAGTCAATTTGCGATGTTATCATCCGGCACAGGGGCCACAAACCGGCGCGCGGAGCGATGGGATGTCGCCGGATGATCGCCGCGACCATGCGCCGAGCCTCACCGTTCGCTTTGCCGCCGACGACCGGGTTGCGCCGTTTGCCGCGCGCGGACTGGCGACGCGGCTCTCCGCGATGCTGGGCCAGCCGGTCGCGGCGCTCGCCGCACCCGCGCTCGCGGGCCATCGGCTGGTCGTCGACCTCGATCTCACGAACCCCGCCGAATCGCACGCCGCAGCCGACCAGCTTGCCGGCGACAGTTTTCGGATCGAGTGCGATGGACGCTCGATCGCGCTCGACGGTGGTAGCGAACGCGGCCTGCTCCACGCGGTCGGCGAGCTGTTCGAAGATCTGGGCGCGAGCTTCGCGCCGTGGCGCGATCCCGAGTTTCCGGCGCATCTAGATGTAGCCCGGCTGCGGCGGGTCGCCTCCCGCACGATCGTTCCCGCCTTCGATCGCCGTGCTTTTGCCGCCGATCTCATGACCTGGCATTACCAGGATGCGGCCCGGCTCGCCGCTCATCTGGCGCATGACCGGCTCTTCATCCCGTGGATGACCGCGCGCGGAATGAACGCCTTCGCGTTTATCCGCCACGCGCAGGATACGCAGGCGCGAATCGAGGCGCTCAATCCGCTGCTCGAAAAGTTCCAGGTCGACGCCGAGTACGGCGGCCATCTCGGGCAACTGCTGATGCCGCGCGAGCTGTGCGAATCGCATCCGGAATATTTCACCGTCGCCGCCGACGGCGCCCGCACGACCCGCGGGAATTTCTGCGTCTCTAATCGCGAGGCGCTCGCGATGGTGCGCGATCGGGCGCTCGCCCTGGTGCGCGAACGTCCGGAGAATCGGCTGCTCCATCTATGGGGCGCCGATCTCAAGCACGGCGGATGGTGCCGATGCGCCGCGTGCGCCGCGCTTTCTCCTCAGCTTCAATACATGAAGGCTATCGACGCGGTGGCCGCCGCGCTGGCCGATTCAGGCAGCGAAATCCGCGTCGCCTATCTCGCCTACCACGATACGCTGGAGCCCGACTCCGCCCTGCGGCCGCGCGACAACGTCTGGTTCGAATGGGCGCCGCGCGAGCGCTGCTACGCGCATCCGATCGACGATTCCGCCTGCGCGACCAATCGGAAATATTTCGCATCGCTCGCGCGCTATCTCGAAATTTTCGATGGCCGCGGGATGGTCTTCGAGTACTATGCCGACGCGATCCTGTTCGGCGGCCTGAGCTTCGCCACTCCCGCCGTAATCGTCAGCGATCTGCAAGCCTACCATCGACTCGGAATCCGCGCGGTCTCGTGCCTGACCTTCGGTGCGTTCAGCGTCTTCGCCTATCCGCTGAACCTCGAGACCTTCGCGCGCGCCAGCCGCTCGCTCGGCTACGATCCGAAAACCGCGGCGGTGGAAATAGCGCGCACGCGCTATCCGCGATGCGCGGCGACGATGACCGAGGCCTACCGTGCAATCGCGCGCGGCTCTGCGATGGCGCTCCGCTATGGCGACGTGCTGCGGCCGTTCAATCAGCAAGCTCAGGCGAATCTGCCCGCGCTGCGGGAGGCACATCGATGCTTTGCGCAGGCGCTCGCCGCCGCTGAGCATCTGATGGCGGGTGAGGGCGCATCGATGCTCGCGGCGGAGCGCGAGTTGTGGCGCCTGAGCTGCGACGCGCTCGCCGGTCTCGCCGCTTACGTCGCTGCCCATGCTGATGACAGCACGGTGCGCGCCGCCCATGAGGCGGCAATCGGCAAGATCGCTACCGCGCTCGACCGGATGGGCGCGATCGCACCCGAGTTCAAAGGTACCTGGGGCAGCTACGATTTCGAGCGCTTCAAGGCGCTCGCCCTCGACCGCCTTCGCCAAGCCTGAGACCGGGCTCAGCCCTCCACCTTAGAGGCGAAACCTGTTGCAGAGTCGATAACCCGCGGGTTTCGCGAAAACTTTCAGCGCACCTTATCGGGTGCAGGGCTCAGCCCTGCCCTGACCAGAAGACCAGGGCGCGAGTTTCGATACTTTCGCGCGGTAGCCGATCGGCCGGGCTGGTCGGATCGTCGAAGGCGCTGTGGGCGGTGAAGCGCGCGCGGCCGTCATCCTTCGAGTCGAAGCACTTGAGCACGATCGCCTCGTTGCGCTGCAGCTTCGGAAAGTAGAACCATCGATGGTTCGGGTTGAACAGGAAGCCCCAGGTCTCGCCGACGAAGTCCGGATAGACCAGGTCGCTCAAGACCACGTCACTCGGCACGATAGTGCCGGCGTCGCATACCGCCAGCGGCGTGTCCTGCAGCGGGCCGCGGATCGGGCGCCAGACGTTGACCTCGGCGAAGCGATGCTTCAACAGCTCGTCGGCCTCGTCGGGCAGATGGGTGCGCACGCGACGCGGCGCCGACATGAACGTATAGTCGTTGTGCACGAATCTGATCGGCGCGCCGGCCCGCTTCTGCGAGGCCAGGTTGGGGTTGCGCACCACGTGGTCGAAGACCGACACACGGGCGGCGCCGGTGATCGCCTTGACCAGTTTTTCGATTTCCGGATAGTAGAGCGCCCGCACTTCCTCCGGATCGTAAAAGTCGTTGACCGCGGTCTCGTGGCGGGTGAGAACGAAGCCCTGCCGGTCGAGCGATAACTGATTGCTCAGCTCGCGTCCATTGTGAATCCGCACCGGGTACGCGGCATAGTTGCCCGATCGCCGCGGCACGCCGGGGGGTGGCTCGTAAGCGTAGTTGACCGGCCTCGGAACGGCGCTGGCGAGATAGTTGAGCGATCCTTCAACGTAGCCCGCGCTTTCGACTTGCGGCTGAGCCTGTTCCATGAGTCCCGAGCCTCCCGGTCTATGTATACTGACAGTAACTCACTTGACCGATTTGGAGAAGCGCTCGACAACTGCGGCCGAGGTTCCTGATTTCGCTCCGATCAACGAGATCTGCCGCTCTTTGCGAGACGACGAAGCCTGCTATATTCCGGGCGAATCAGCTTCGACGAATCGCGAGGTTTTGCGCATGACCAAAGAGCAGGCGGTGCAGCGCGCGATCAAGCTCGCCGAGTTTATCGCGCCACGTGCGATCGAGACCGAAGAACGCCGGCGACTCGCCGATGAGACCGTCGCCGAAATCGTCAACTCCGGCCTGGTCGAGGCGCTGGTTCCCGAGCGCTGGGGCGGCGCCGGACTCGATTGGGATACGCTGGTTGAGACCTCGGCAGAAATCGGCAAGGTCTGCGGCTCGACGGCCTGGTGCTTTTCCTTTTTCGTCGGCCATACCTGGCTGGTCGGGCAGTTCGGCGCCGAGGTCCAGCAAAAGGTCTGGGGGCCCGGACCGCGCACGCTGTTCGGCACCAGCTTCGCCCCCGGCGGCAAAGCGCGGCGCGTGGCGGGCGGCTATCGGCTCAGCGGACGATGGAGCTGGGCGAGCGGGATCGATCATTGCGCATGGATCGCGCTGTCCGGAATCGTGCCGCCCGAATCGCCCGGCGACGCGCCGGCGATGATGCTCTTCACCGTGCCGCGCCGCGATTTTCGGATCGAGGATGTCTGGCGCGCGGCCGGGATGCGCGGCACCGGCAGCAACGACGTGCTGATCGACGATGCGCTGGTCCCCGCGGAGTTCGCAATTCCGTTCGCCGACACGCTGAGCGGCTCCGCGATCGGCGTCGAGCTGAATCCGGGCCGTTTCTGGCGCACGCCGTTCGTATGCGGCTTCCCGCTGCTGCTGATCGGTCCCGCACTCGGTATCGCGCAAGGCGCCTACAACTTTTTCGTCGACTGGATGAAGGTCAAGGCCCATGCCTATACCGGCGCGAGCCTCGCCGACCAGGCGCCGCTGCAGATTCGGATCGCTGAATCGGGGGCCGAGATCGACGCCGCCGCGCTGGTGATCGATCGCGCGATCGATCGAATGAAAAACGTCGGCTCGATCGAGGAGTTGCGCTCGCTACCGTTTCGCGCCCGCAACTATCGCGACTACGTGCTGGCGTTGCAGATGCTGGTGCGGGCGGTCGATCGGATGTTCGCGGTGGCCGGCGCGCGCGCATTTGTCAGCGCGAATCCGATGCAACGCCATTGGCGCGATATCCATACGGTCGCGTCGCACATCGGCCTCACCGCCGACCCGGTCTACGAAGCCTTCGGACGCCTCGAACTGGGGCTGCCGCCGAATCCCCGCAACGCCATGTATTGAGGCGAGGCCCCATCGCCTTTGCTTGTTCCCCTCTTGGGAACAATGCTAAACTGTCGTGAGTGCGGGTGATAGCGCGGCAGACCCTGCTGCAATTCGTGGCGTCGTTGAAGGGGCAGGCAGGGCAGAAGGCGGTCAAGGACTCACTCGATGCGTGGTTTCACGAGGCGCAGCGGTCCAAGTGGCGTAATTCAGCCGAGGTCAAGCGCAGCTACGGCACCGCCAGCATCGTCAGCGCCGGCCGCGTGGTGTTCAACATCAAGGGTAATGACTACCGGCTGGTGACCGCAATCGACTATCGCCGGCAGATCGTGTTCATCAAGTGGCTCGGCCCGCACCGCGACTACGACAGAATCGACGCAAGGACGGTTCAGTATGGAGATTAAGCCGATTCGCACCAAGGCCGATTACGAGCGCACGCTGCGGGAGATCGAGCGCCTATGGGGCGCCAAAGAGGGAACCCCGGACGGCGATCGGCTGGACGTGCTCGCGACGCTGGTCGAAGCCTATGAGCAGAAGCATTTTCCTGTCGACCCGCCCGATCCCATCGAGGCGATTCGCTTTCGCCTTGAACAGCAGGGACTCGACCCGCGCGCGCTGGTCGGAGTGATCGGCGGCCGCAGTCGCGTTTACGAGGTGATGCAACGCAAGCGCGCGCTCTCGCTGGAGATGATCCGCCGCCTCCACCAACGCTTCGGTATCCCCGCCGACGTGCTGATTCGCCCCGTCCGCGCCCGCCGCCACGCTGCGTAGCCCTGCAAGCGGCCGTGTAGGCACGCGAATCCGATGCAACGCCATTGGCGCGATATCCATACGGTCGCGTCGCACATCGGCCTCACCGCCGACCCGGTCTACGAAGCCTTCGGACGCCTCGAACTGGGGCTGCCGCCGAATCCCCGCAACGCCATGTACTGAGGCGAGGCCCCGGCGTGGTTGCTCGTTACCGCGCTCAGGGGTGCCCGCGGGCCCGCGGCGCGCCGTTACCGGGTGCAGGCCTCGGGCCGCTAGGATGGCGCGATGAACCAGCGACCGCTCGACGGAATTCGCGTCATCGATCTCGGGCAAATCTATGCCGCCCCGTACTGCACGATGCAGCTCGCGGCGATGGGCGCCGAGGTGATCAAGATCGAGCCGCCCGGCATCGGCGAGGGATTGCGCTTCGTCGGCGCCGATCCGGGCAAGACCAACTACGCCTTCCTGATGCTCAACGCGAACAAGAAATCGGTCACGCTCAATCTGAAAGACGCGCGCGGGCGCGCGCTGCTGATGAAGCTGCTCGAGCGGGCCGACGTGTTCGTTGAGAATTACGCGGGCGGCACGATGGAATCGATGGGGCTCGGCTATGACGATCTGCGCGAACGCTTCCCGCGGCTGATTTATGCCTCCGCCAAAGGTTATGGCTCCGACAGCCGCTTCGCGAAGCTGGGCGCGATGGATACCAGTATCCAGGCGGCCTGCGGACAGATCAGCGCGACCGGCTTTCCGGATCGCGACGGGGTCAAGACACCGGCCACGCTGATCGACATGGGCACCGGCAGCCATCTGACCAGCGCGATCCTGGCCGCGCTGCTGGGACGCGCGCGCAGCGGACGCGGGATGAAGGTCGAAGTCGCGATGTTCGATATCGCGGTGCCCGGCATGACGACGGTGTTCGCGGCAGCGCTGCAAGGCAAGAAGATTCGGCGCTCCGCTAATCAGCATCCGGGCGTCTGCCCCTCCAACGTCTATCCGGCGGCCGACGGCGCGGTGCTGATCTTCTGCCTGACGGAAAAACATTGGCGCATGCTGGCGACGATGATGGGTCGCGGCGAGCTCGGTAACGATCCGCGTTTCGTTGATCACACGGCGCGCCTCAAGATCGTCGACGAGGTGGACGCGCTGGTCGCGGCCTGGACGCGCGATCGCAGCCGCGAGGAGCTGATCGCGGCGCTGATCGACAACGGTGTTCCGGCCGCCCCGGTCCGCACGGTCGAAGAGGTGGTGAGCGATCCCGAGTTGCGCCTGCGCGGCTCGCTAATCGAGAGCCACTACGCGGACTACGGCGCGATCAATGTGCTCGGACTGCCGTTCCGACTCGATCCGGATCGCCCCGGCCGCGCCGATCAGCCGGCGCCGCCACCGACGCTCGCCGCCCATACCGCCGAAGTGCTGGCCGAGATCGGCGTCGATCAAAATGAACTGGAGCGCTTGCGGAGCGAGGGCGTGGTCTAGCGAGAGCGGGCTGTCATCGCGAGATCGTTCGGGATAATCGCGCCGCTTAAGATCGCGCCTGCTTGACCACGCGTCGCCGTGGCCGGCCGGGTGGAAAAGCGCTGGCCTTGCGTCCGCGCGGCTTGAGATTGAAGCGATCGAGCAGACCGAAAAATCCGTTGCGCACCGATTCCATCATCCAGAGCATACCCAGGCCGAGCGCGATCAAGAGTCCCTGCATTATCTGGTTGAGGAACTCCAGACGACTTATCCGTTCGGGGGTGAAATCGGTTTCCTGCTCAGCCATCGTTGATACTCCAATGCAAGGCTCTTGAGACTAGAGACCCTGAGGTCCAGACGCAAGCTGGCCGCCCTCGACTTCGTTTTTCTTTCGCTTTTCTAACGCGTCCTGTGTCCATCAACAAAATGATTCCATTAGCTCTCTCTCGCTTGACTGTGGTGGGGGAGAGTGGGATTTTGTGGAGGGCTAGAGTGGAACAGTGGTCTTCAACGGCAGCTTTGACCATGCCATCGACGAGAAGGGCCGGGTCAGTATCCCGGTCCGCTTTCGCGAGGCCTTGCAGCGTAACCACTGCGATACACTTGTGATTACCAACAACTTCACCAGCGGACAGCCCTGCCTCCAGCTCTACCCGCCCGACGAATGGCAGCGCCAGGTCGTCGGCCGCGTCCAGCAGAAACCGCACTTCGATCCCGATACTGAAGACTATCTTACATTTGTTGTCGGCAGTGCTCACGAGGTCCCGCTCGACCGCCAGGGCCGTATCCTGATCCCGCCCAAGCTGCGCGAGTTCGCGACCCTGGCCCGCGACGTCACCTTCTCCGCGCGCCTGACCTTTTTTCAGCTCTGGGACAAAGCGACTTTCGAGCAGGTCTTCGCCGCCGCGATGGCGCGGTTCAAGGATCCGAAGTTCAGGGAAAAGCTGGGCCTGTAGAACCTTAGATATTGATGGGTAGCGCGGCGCACAAAATGGGATGGCCTCACGAGCCGGTGATGGTGCAGGAGGTGGGCGAGCTGATGCTGGCCAATCACCCGGCGATCATCGTCGACGCGACGCTCGGCGCCGGCGGCCATGCCGAGGCGTTGCTTGAGCGCTCCACCTGCGAGCGGCTGGTCGCGCTCGATCGCGACGCCCAGGCGCTGGCCACGGCCGGCGCGCGTCTGGCCCGTTTCGGCGATCGCGCGGTGCTGCGCCAGGCCGACTTCGCCGCGCTCGACACGGTGCTCGACGAGCTCGGTATCGCCGCGGTGGGTGCGATTCTCGCCGACCTCGGGATGTCGAGTCTGGCCCTTGACGATCCGGCCCGCGGTTTCAGCTTCCAGTTCGACGGTCCGCTCGACATGCGGATGGATCAGCGCCAGACGCTCAGCGCACGCGACCTGATTAACGAGGAGCCCGAAGCCGAGCTGGCGCGCATCATCCGCGATTATGGCGAGGAGCGCCACGCCCGGCGGATCGCGCGGCTGATAGTCGCGGCGCGCCGCAAGCGTCCGATCGAAACCACCTTCCAGCTCCGTTCGATCGTCGAACGCGCGCTCGGACCGCGCCGTATCGCCGGGATGCATCCCGCGACGCGCACCTTCCAGGCGCTCAGAATCGCGGTGAATCGCGAAATCGAAAGTCTCGCGGCGCTGCTCGCCAGCGGACCCGCGCGGCTGACGGCGGGCGGCCGGATGGTGACGCTGGCCTATCACTCGCTCGAAGATCGTCCGGTCAAGGAAGCCTTCCGCGCGCTCGCGCGCAGCGGCGAATTCGTCGCGATTACGGGCAAGCCGATGCGTCCCGCGGCCGCCGAGGTGGCGCGCAATCCGCGCGCCCGCAGCGCGCGGCTCAGATGTCTTGAGCGGGGGCAGCCATGAAGCGGCGCCCGTCTCCGTCGCGGCCGCCGGCCCGTCTGGTACCGGCTATCCTGGTGCTGGCCGTCGCCGCGCTCGGCTTCACAATCGTGATGGTGCGCCTGGAAGTTACCCAGGAGGGCTATCGCCTCTCAGAGTTGCGCGCCGAGATCGCGAAGCTCCAGGAGCAGAACCGCCAGCTCAAGCTCGAGAGCGCCGAGCTCAGCTCGGTGACCCGCCTGCGCGCGCTGGCCCCGCGTTATCATCTGGCGCCGCCCGCCCCCGGACAGGTGGTGATGGTGCCATGAACGTCGCCTTTCAGAAACGCCGCACCCGGATCGGGATGCTGACGCTGCTGCTGGTGGCGCTGTTCCTGGTCGCGATCGCGCGGCTCGTGATCCTGGTCGCCTTCGATGGCCCGCGGCTCAACTCGATGGCTGCCAGCGAGCATAGCGGCGAGGTCGAGCTGGCGGCGGTGCGCGGACCGATTATCGATCGCAATGGCGAGCCGCTGGCGTTGTCGGCCGAAACCACTTCGATTTACGCCCGGCCGCGCGAGCTGTTCGCCTCCAGCACGGCCGCCGATCGGGCGCGGCTGGCCACGGCACTCGGAATTTCACCGGTCGAACTGGAGCGGCACCTGCGTCATCCGGCGCCCTTCGTATGGCTCGCGCGTCATCTGCCGAACGCTCGCGCCCGGCAGGTCGAGGCGCTCGGCCTCGAGGGCATCGGCCAGCTGACCGAATACAAACGCTTCTACCCGGAGAGCAACCTGGCCGCGTCGGTGGTGGGGATGGCGGGGCTGGATGGTCAGGGGCTCTCCGGCGTGGAGCTCGGCTACAACCGGCTGATTCGCGGCCAACCGCTCAAACTGCGGGTCTACCATGACGCGCTCGGTCATCCGATCCTCGACAGTCCGCTGGCGCTCCGCAACGCGGAGCCCGGCGACCGGGTCGAACTGACGATCGACGCGGGCATCCAGTCGCTGGCCGAAAGCCGGCTGCGGGCGCAGGTCGCCTCGAGCGGCGCGCGGGCCGGCACCGCGATCGTGCTCGACCCGTGGAGCGGCGAGGTGCTGGCGCTGGCTAACGTCAAGGCCGGCCGCGCGGGGTTGCACAATCGACTCCACGACACCGCCATCCAGGACGCTTTCGAGCCGGGCTCGACGATGAAGGGATTGCTCGGCTCGATCGCGCTCCAGGACGGCACTATCGATACCAGCCGGCGCATCTGGTGCGAGGACGGACGCTATCATTTCGGCCGCTTCACGATTCACGACGATAGTCCGCACGGATGGCTGGCGCTGCCGGATATTATCGAAGTCTCGTCGAATATCGGCGCGGCCAAGATCGCGCTGGCGCTCGGCGCCGACCGTTACTACCGCGGCCTGCGCGCCTTCGGTATCGGCCGCCGCACCGGCATCGATCTGCCGGGCGAGGCCGCCGGACTGTTGCGCCCGGAATCGAGCTGGCGTGAAATCGATCTTGCCAATCACGGCTTCGGTCAGGGTATCGCGGTCACGCCGATGCAGCTCGCGGTCGCCTATGCGGCAATCGCCAACGGCGGGCTGGTGATGCGTCCCTACGTGGTCAAGGCGGTTTACAATCCGACCGGCACGCCCGTCCTGGTGCATACGCCGCAGGTGATGCGCCGCGCGATTACGCCCGCGATTGCCCATCAGGTGAACCTGATGCTGCGCAACGTGGTCAACGGTGCCGACGGCACGGCGCGGCGCGCCAAGGTCGAGGGCTTTATCGTGGCCGGCAAGACCGGCACCGCTCAGATGGTGAACCCGGCCACCGGCGGCTACTTCCAGAGCCGCCTGGTCGCTTCGTTCGTCGGCTTTCTGCCTGCCGACGATCCGCGCCTGGTGATCCTGGTGGTGCTCTATGACGTCGGCCACGGGCACTTCGGCGGGCTGGTGGCGGCGCCGGTCTTCAGCGCGATCGCCACTGGCGCCGTGCGCCAGCTCGATATCACTGCGCCGCGGCCGCCGGGCTACGAAAGCGCCAGCATCCTGCCGCTCGACGTGCTGAACCGCGCCGAGTCGCTGGTCTCCAATGATTCCGCCGCGGCGGAAATCGCCGACGCTTCGGTACCCGCGGGCGCGGCCTCGTCGTCGCTGCCCGATTTCGCCGGACTCAGCCTCCGGCAGGCGCTCGCGCTCGCCCATCAACGGGACTTGAATCTCGAGGTCAAGGGTTCGGGCTGGGTGATAGCGCAGAAGCCGCCGGCTGGCGTGCCGGCCGGTCCGGATACGGTCAAACTCACGCTGGCGGCCGATCCGCGGACGGCTGGCGCCGGCCCGGACGCACGATCCAAACGCGACGCCCGCCATCTGCGGCGGCGCGGCGGCGAGTCACGGCGGAGGACGCTGTGAAGCTTGCCGAACTTATCGCCGGGGCGGATTTCAAGCGCCTTGAAGGCGACGCCGGGGCCGAGATTACCGGGCTCAGCTACGACTCGCGGCGGGTCGAGGCGGGCCATCTGTTTTTCGCGACCGCGCGGGAGCCGGAATCGAACCGCGCGAATATGGCAGAGGCATTGAACCGTGGGGCGCGCGCAGTGGTGGTGCGCGGATGGGACGGTGCGGCGGCGCGCCCCGCGGTAACCTGGATAGAATGCGAACGGCCGCGGCTGCTGATGGCCGCGGCCGCCTCGCGCTTCTTCGGCGCGCCCAGCGAGCGCCTCGATCTGATCGGTATCACCGGCACCAGCGGCAAAACCACGACCGCCTACCTGCTGGCCTCGATTTTCGAGAGCGCCGGCGCGCCGGCCGGAATTATCGGCACGATCGGAATCTTCGCCGGCTCACAGCGCCTGCAAAGCGGCTTGACCACGCCCGAGTCGATCGATTTCGAGGCCGCGCTGGCGACCATGGAGCGCGCGGGCGTGCGGCGCGTGGCGGCGGAAATCTCGTCAATCGGGCTCGAGGAAGGGCGCGTCGAGGAGCTGAGCTTCCAGGGCTGCCTGTTCACCAATCTCGGCCGCGACCATCTCGATTACCATGGCACGCGCGAGAACTATTTCAGCGCCAAGCTGCGGCTGTTCAGCGAGTTGCTGCCCAAAAGCCGGCGGCCCGAGCCGATTGCGGTGGCGCGCGGCGACGACCATTTCGGCCAGCGCGTGCTGGCGGCGGTGCGGGGACGGAAGGTAAGCTTCGGCCTGCGCTCGGACCTCGACGTTCATCCGACCAGCTACGCGACCGGGCTCGACGGCATGCGCGCGTCGATTTCGGCGCTCGATCGAAAACTGGAAATCCGCTCGCCCCTGCTCGGCGAGATCAATCTGCTCAATATCTTAGGGGCGTCGGCAATGTCGGTGGCCCTGGGCATCGAAACGGATGCGGTGGTGGAAGGTGTGCGGCGATGCCCAGGGGCCCCCGGCCGGCTCGAAATGGTAGCCGGGCCACCGGGGACCACGGTGCTGGTCGACTATGCGCACAAGCCTGACGCGCTCGAAGCGGTGCTCACCGCTCTGCGCGTGCTGGGACCCAGGCGCCTGCTATGCGTGTTCGGCTGCGGCGGCGATCGCGATCGCGGCAAGCGGCCGCTGATGGGCGAAATCGCGGGACGGCTCGCCGACCTCGCGATCCTGACCTCGGACAATCCGCGCACCGAGCAGCCGCTTGAAATTATCGCCGAGGTCGAGGCCGGACTCGCGTCGAGCGGCCGCGGGCGAATCGAGCGCGGCGAGATCGAACGGCGGCGCGGCTACCTGGTCGAGCCCGACCGGCGCGCGGCGATCGAGTTGGCGTTGGCGGCGGCGAAGCCGGGCGACGTCATCGTAATCGCCGGCAAGGGTCACGAGGATTATCAGATCGTCGGCGCTGAAAAGCGCCATTTCGACGATCGCGAAGTGGTGCGCGAGATTACCGCGAGCCTTGGCGCCCGCGGGCCGCAGCGGCCAAGTTGACGGCGCAGCGGCGCCAGCGAAATCGATATGAGGGTGAGGCGGTTGGCTTCGAATCAAATTTAGTTTGACGGGTGACGCCCTGTGGGAAGCCTTCGGCCGGAGGTGGGTTGGATGTGGGGTGGTGGTGACCGGTCGGAGGCTTGCCTCGGGACGTCGTCGGGGGGCGCCGGAGCAATTTCGGCGCAGGGCTCCACGCAGGTCAGTCAATCAATCTCGGCGTCGCTGGATGGCACCGGACCGTCGCAGCTCACGCGGCCCGAGCGCGCGTCGTCGCGGCGGCTCAGGAAAACGGCTATACTGGGGGCCCTTCTTTCGATGCTGTACCTGTGGTTGTTCCCGCTCCACCAGTCTCACGCGATCTTCAACGTTCTGCGCTATGAGACCTTCCGCTCGCTGATGGCGGGGCTCGCCGCGCTGGCCTTGTCGCTGATGATGGGGCCGATCCTGATCGAGCGCTTTCGCGCTGCGCATATCGGCCAGACCATCCGCGACGAAGTCCCGCAGCATCTCAAGAAGGCCGGCACCCCCACCATGGGCGGGCTGCTGATCGTGGCCTCGTGCCTGGCGGCGACCCTGCTGCTCGCCAATCTGCGCGACGGCTACGTATGGCTGGCGATGGCGGTGATGGTCGGCTACGGCGCGATCGGCCTGACCGACGACCTGCTGAAGCTCAAGCGCGGCCGCGGCGCCGGACTCTCGGGTCCGCAGAAGCTGGTCTCGCAGGCGCTGGTCGGCTTCATCGCGGCGCTGGTGCTGTTCGGCTTTCTCGGCTTCGACACCCATCTGACGATTCCGTTCTTCAAGAACATCCATCCCAACCTCCATCTGTGGGGCTACATCGGGTTCGCGATGGTGGTGATGGTGGCGAGCAGCAATGCCGTCAACCTGACTGACGGACTCGACGGCCTCGCGATCGGCCCGGTGATGACGGTCGCTTTCTGCTACCTGTGGTTCACCTGGGTCGCCGGCAACCTGAAGCTGGCAACGCATTTCGACGTGCCGCACGTGATGGGGGCCGGCGAGCTGGCGATTTTCTGCGCCGCCCTGGTCGCCGCCTCGATGGGCTTTCTGTGGTACAACGCCTACCCGGCCTCGATGATGATGGGCGACGTCGGCGCGCTGGCGCTCGGCGGCGCGCTGGGGATTATCGCGATCCTGGCCAAGCAGGAGCTGGTGCTGGTGATCGCTGGCGGCGTGTTCGTGATCGAGGCCGCCTCGACCATCATCCAACGCTACTATTACAAGCTGACCCACCGGCGGATTTTTCGCATGGCCCCGCTGCATCATCATTTCGAGTTGGGCGGATGGCCGGAGACGGTGGTGGTGACGCGCTTCTGGATCATCTCGATTATCTGCGCCCTGCTGGCGCTGAGCACGCTCAAGCTGCGTTGATGGATGTCGCCGGGAAAAAAGTCGCGGTGCTGGGACTGGGACGCAGCGGCACGGCCGCGGCGCGCTTCCTGTTCGAGCGGCGCGCGCGGCTGGTGCTGATCGATCGCGATCACGCGGTCGGCCGCAACCCCGAGCTGCCGCCCGGCGAGCTGCATCTCGGCGCCGAGGATCCATGGTGGCTGGCGGGCTGTACCCTGCTGGTCACCAGCCCCGGCGTGCCGCGCGACAACCGGCTGCTGGCCCACGCCCGCCGCATCGGCATTCCGGTGTGGAGCGAGCTAGAACTCGCGGCGCGCTTTTTTCACCGGCCGATGGTCGCGATCACCGGCACCAACGGCAAGAGCACTGTGACCGTGATGATCGGCGAAATCTTCAAGGCCGCGGGGCAGCGCGCGTTCGTCGGCGGCAACCTCGGCGTGCCGCTGATCGAAGCGACGCGCGGCGCGTACGACCTCGGAGTGATCGAGGTCTCCAGCTACCAGCTCGAATGGATCGAAGATTTTCATCCGCGCGTCGGCGTCTACCTCAACCTCAGCGAAGACCATCTCGATCGCTACCGCGACCTCGAAGACTACGGGCGCGCCAAGGCGGCGCTGTTTCGCAATCAGAATTTCCACGATTGGGCGCTGCTCAACCGCGACGATCCGCGGGTCATCGCGATCGCGCCGAGCCTGCGCGCGAAAGTCGTCAGCTTCGGCTGCTCGACGCCCGCCGAAGGGCCGTCGCTGCATATCGAAAATGACGCGATCGTCTACCGGCTCGAGTCGCGCGTGGGAGAGATTGCGCTGGGCGAGGTCGCGCGTCGCGGCCGCCATCACCAGATGAATGCGATGGCGGCGGCGGGCGCCGCGCTGGCGATGGAGGTCGAGGCGCCGGTGATCGAGCGGGCGCTGGCCGAGTTCAAGGGGCTACCGCATCGCATCGAGCTGGTGCGCGAGCGCGGCGGCGTGAAGTTTATCGACGATTCCAAGGGCACCAACGTCGGCGCGGTGGTCGAGGCGCTGGCGGCCGCCGACGGCCCGGTGCTTCTGATCGCCGGCGGCATGGACAAGGGCGGCGATTATAAGCCGCTCCTGGAGCCGCTGCGCGCCAAGGTGCGCCGGCTAATCCTGATCGGCGCGGCGCGCGACAAGATGGCCGCGGCGCTGGCCGGCGCGACCGAGATTTCAACCGTAACGACGCTGGCCGAAGCGGTCGAACTGGCGACCGCCGCGGCCCGGCCGGGCGAGACCGTGATGCTCTCGCCGGCCTGTTCGAGTTTCGATCAGTTCAAGGACTATGCGCAGCGCGGCGACATATTTAAAGAGCTGGTTCGGGCGCTTTGAGGCGGTCGCCTATCGGCGGCCCGATCCGTGGCTATGGCTGCCGGCGGCGGCGTTGTCGATTCTCGGCCTGCTGATGGTGCTCAATACCACCTATTTCCTGAGTCTCGAAAAAACCGGCAACGGTTTCCATTTCTTCAAGCTGCAACTGATCCATGTGCTGCTCGGCCTGATGGTGGTCGGGGTTATCTCGCAGCTCTCGCTGGCCGGCTTGCGCCGGCTCGTGATGCCGCTCCTGATCGTGTCGCTGGCGATGCTGGTGGCGGTGTGGATGCCGGGGCTGGGGGTGATGCGCGGCGGCGCGCGGCGCTGGCTGCGGCTGGGCCCGGCGCTGATCGAGCCTTCCGAGTTCGTCAAGATCGCGCTGGTCTTTTTTCTCGCCGAGTTCCTGAGCCGGCGCGGCGAACGGATTCGCACCTTCATCGGCGGGCCGCTGCCGGTGTTCCTGATGATCGGTCCGATCGCGCTGGTGTTGCTCAAGCAGCCTGACTTCGGCGCCACCGTGATGATCGTCCTGATCCTGTTTACGATGCTGTACGCGGCGGGTGCCCGCCCGGCCCATCTCGGCCTCGCCGGCGCCGGCGCGGTTGCGATCCTGGCCCTGCAGGCGGTATCGAAATCCTACCGGATGCGCCGGCTGACCTCGTTTCTCGATCCCTGGCAGACCGCGCGCGGCGCCGGCTTCCAGCTCATCCAGTCCTTCATCGCGCTCGGCGCGGGCGGCGAATGGGGGGTGGGGCTCGGCGCCGGGCGCCAGAAGATGTTCTATCTGCCGCAGGCCCACAACGATTTCATCTTCGCCGTGATCGGCGAGGAGCTCGGCATCGCCGGCGCAATCGTCGTGATCCTGCTGTTCGGCGTAATCCTGTTCCGCGGCATGCGTATCGCCCACGATGAGCCCGACCCGTTCGCGAGCCTGCTGGCGGTCGGCCTGACGGCGCTGCTCACGCTGCAGGCGTTGATCAATATCGCGGTGGTGATCGGCCTGATTCCCACCAAGGGGCTGCCGTTACCGTTTGTCAGCTACGGCGGCACCGCGATGCTGATGGCGATGGCGACGCTCGGCGCGCTGCTCGCGCTCGGCCGGCGTCCGGCGGTGAGATGAAAGTGATTATCGCAGGCGGCGGTACCGGCGGCCATTTGTTTCCGGCGGTCGCGCTCGGCGAAGAGCTCAAACGCCAGCGCCCGGCGACCGAGTTGTTATTCGTCGGCACCAGCGCCGGTTTCGAAGCGCGCTGGCTGCCGCACAGCGGACTGCCTTATGAACTGTTCCAGGTCCATGGCTTGCGCGGCCACAGCCTGCGCCAACGGATGATCGCGATGGTGCAATTCGCGCGCGCCGCACGCACCGCGCTGGGCGTGCTGCGGCGCTTCGGCGCCGACCTGGTGGTGAGCGCCGGCGGCTACGCTTCGGTGCCGATGGCGGTGGCGGCGATAATTACGCGCACGCCGCTGATACTGATGGAGCAGAACTCGCGGCCGGGACTCGCCAACCGGGCGTTCTGGCGCTTCGCCAGGAAAATCTGCGTCGGTTTCGATGATACCGCGGCGTTTTTCAGCGCCGGCAAGGTCGCCGTCACTGGTAATCCGGTGCGGGCCGACTTCCTCCGCCAGTTCGATGGCCGTGAGCCCTCGGATCGTTCTCAAATTCTTGTTTTAGGCGGCTCGACCGGCGCGCATCGACTCAATTTAGGCGTAGTAAATGCTTTCAAAAGTTTGGCAAAAGATGTTATAAAATGGAAACTTGTCCATCAAACGGGCGAAGCGGACGTGGGGATGGTGACGGCGGCGTACAGGGAGCTGCAATGGCCGGACACAACGGTCCTGCCCTTTATCGATGATATCGGGGCGGCGATGGCCGACGCCGCGCTGGTAGTGGCGCGCTCGGGGGCGGTAACGGTCTCCGAAGTCGCGCTGGCCGGACGTCCCGCGATCTTCGTGCCCTATCCGTTTCATCGCGATCGCCAGCAGGAGCTCAACGCCAAAGTGATCGAGCGTGCCGGCGGCGCGATCGTGATTCGTGACGACGATCAGCTGGCCGCCAACCTGGCGCACGCGATTCCGGAACTGATGGCCGATCCGGCGCGGCGCGCCGAGATGAGCCGTCGCACGCGATCGGTGGCGCGGCCCGACGCTGCCGCGCGCATCGCGCGCATCTGCTTCGAGGTCGCCGGCACGGAGGCGAGCGCGTGAACCATCCGGTGCCCAATGGTCTGCTCACCAGTCGCCGCCGGCTGCATTTCGTCGGCGTGGGCGGCGCCGGCATGAGCGGCATCGCAGAGCTCTGCGTGCGCCTGGGCTTCGCGGTCAGCGGCTGCGATCTGAAACCGAGCGAAACCACCGCGCGGCTGGCCGCGCTCGGTATCGAAATAACTCACGGCCATCACCCGGCGCATCTCACGCCCGATCTCGATGCGGTCGTGATCTCGTCGGCGATTCGGCTGTCGAATCCGGAGCTGAATCGCGCGCGCGAGCTCAAGCTGCCGATCATTGCGCGCGCCGAGATGCTGGGTGAGCTGCTGCGGATGGCGCGCCATGGAATTGCCGTCGCCGGCACCCATGGCAAGACCACCACCACTTCGCTGGTCGCGCTGGTGCTCGAAGAGGCGGGGCTCGATCCGACCGTCGCGATCGGCGGCAATCTGCGCGCGCACGGCACCAACGTGCGACTGGGGCGCGGCGATTTCATGGTGGCCGAGGCCGACGAGAGCGACGCATCCTTCCTGATGCTGCTGCCGACGGTCGCGATTGTAACCAACATCGACCCCGAGCATCTCGACCATTACGGCACCATGGAGCGGGTGCGCGAGGCTTACCAGAACTTCATCAACCGCGTGCCGTTTTATGGCGCCGCGATCCTGGGCATCGACAGCATCAACGTGCGCGGGCTGCTGCCGTCGATCCGCAAGCCGATTCTGACCTACGGCGTGGCGGCCGACGCTGATTTGCGCTCCGAGTCGATCTCGATCGACGGGTTGTCGACCCGCTTCGAGGTGATTCACAAGGGCGCCCCGCTCGGCGCGGTGACGATTCCGTCGCCCGGCCATCACATCGCGCTCAACGCGCTCGCCGCGATCGCGGCCGGACTCGAACTCGGCATCCCGTTCGAGACCGCGGCCCGCGCGCTCGGCCGCTTCGGCGGCATCCATCGCCGCTTCGAGATCAAGGGCGAAGCGGCGGGCCGCATCGTACTCGACGACTACGCGCATCATCCGGTCGAGGTGCGCGCCACGCTGGCCGCGGCGCGGGCCGCCTTCAAGCGCCGGCTGATGGTGATCTTTCAACCCCATCGTTTTACCCGCCTGCGCGATCTGTTCAACGAATTTCTCGACGCCTTCGACGACGCCGACCGGCTTTATCTGCTTGAGGTTTACCCGGCGGGCGAGGAGCCGATCGCCGAGGTCTCGGCGCGCCGGCTCTACGAGGCGTTGCACGCGCGCGGCCATCTCGAAGTGCGTTTTCTCGGCGACGATCCGGACGCGGCGGCGCGGGTCGCGGCGGATTCCGCGGCCGGCGATCTGATCGTCACGCTCGGCGCGGGCGACGTCTACCGGCTCGGCGAATCGATTCTGAAGGCGCTCGACGACGGAGTGAAGGTCCATGAGTCGGCTTGAGGACGCGCTGCGCGGCCGTTTCGGCGCCCGGCTGGTTGCGAACCGGCCGCTGGCCGACTTCACCTCGTTCCGCATTGGCGGGCCGGCCGAGCTGATGGTCGCGGTCGAGAACCAGGCGGAGCTGCTGGCGGTGCTTGAGGCCGCTTATCGCGACGGCGTGCCGTCGTTTTGCCTGGGTTCGGGCACCAACCTGCTGGTCAGCGATCGCGGGATTCGCGGCGTGGTGGTGCGGCTGGTGGGAGATTTCTCGCGGCTCGATTTTGAGGGCGTGCGCGTGCAGGCCGGCGCGGCGGGGCGTTTCGGCGTGCTGGTCGAGCAGGCGGTCGAGCGTGGGCTGGGCGGACTCGAATTTGGCGAAGGTATTCCGGGCAGCGTCGGCGGCGGGCTGGTGATGAATGCGGGCGCGTTCGGCGGCGAAATCGCGCGGGTGGTGACGACGGTGCACGGCGCAACTATCGAGGGCGCCGCGCGCGCGCTCGGCAATAGCGAGGTGGGCTTCGCCTATCGGCGCACTGCGCTGCCGCCGGGCTTTATCATCACGCGGGTCGATTTCGAGCTGTGGCCCGCCGATCGCGAGACGCTGCGCGCGCGGGTCACCGAGTTGCGTACCAAGCGCGCGTCGCGCCAGCCCCGCGGGCTGCCCAACGCCGGATCGATTTTCAAGAATCCGCCCGGCAATTTTGCCGGCCGCCTGCTGGAGGGCGCCGGGATGAAAGGGGCGCGGGTCGGCGCCGCGGCGTTCTCGGATCAGCATGCAAATTTTATTGTCAATCTGGGTGGCGCGCGGGCCGACGACGTGCGCCAGCTTATCGAGATGGCGCGGATGCGGGTGCGCGAGACCAGCGGTGTCGCGCTCGAGCCCGAGGTGAGGCTGGTCGGCGAATGGTGAGCTGAGGAACTATTCGCGCGATGGGGTGGTGGTGTGGTTGTGGCGCGGCGGCGAAAAGCAAAAGAGATGACAAGCTGGGGATGGCGCCTGGGCGGCGTTGTCCTGGTGTGCTTCTTCGCGCTCGGCGTGATGGCCGGGGTGAGTCCGGGCGGTCGCGCGCTGGTGGCGCGGGTCGACGCTTCGACCGTATCGCTGCGTGGCCGGGCGGCCGAAATTGTCGCCCCGGTGATCTTCTTCTGGCGCGGGCTGCCGCCCGTCCCGGTGCGCCCCGGCGCCCCCGGCGCGGTGGCGATCGTCGAGCGTGGCGACGGCTTTTACGCACTCTCCGAGGGCAACGGCCTGGTCGGTCCGATCTCGCCGCAGGCGCAGGGCGACCTGCCGGTGCTGAGCGGCGCGGGGGTGCAGAACGCGCCGCTCGACGAGCTGTTGCGCGATGCCTCGATTGTGGTGCGCGCCGAGGCGACGCTCTCGGCGCTGATCTCCGAGATGCGGGTCGACGACGACGGCGTGGCGACGCTGTTCCTGGTCCGCTCGCAGACCCGGGTGACGATCGATCTTGACGCGGCGCCGCTCGAGCTCGAACGCGCCAGCGAGTTGCTGACCCGCTGGCGAGACCATCAACGGCTGGTCGCGGGGCTCGATCTAACCACGCCCGGACAGGCGGTGATGGAGTTGCGCGGTATCCGGCCCTTCGATCTGACGACCGACCATCTCCAGCGGGTGGCCGGAGCGGGGGACGCCAGGGCCCGCGGGCTGGGCGCGAATGGGCGGGGGATAACAGGCAGATGAGAAGTGTTGTCGCTGGACTTGACGTCGGGACCAGCAAGGTTTGCGCGCTGGTCGCCGAGACCGCCGACGAGTCGCCGACCCTGCTCGGCTTCGGCGTCGCGCCGTGCACGGGGCTGCGCAAGGGCGTGGTGGTCAATATCGAGGCCACCGTCGAAGCGATCCGCGCGGCGCTCGAGGAGGCGCAGAAGTCCTCGGGCGTGCGGGTCGGCGCGGTGGTGGTCGGCGTCGCCGGTCCGCATATTCGCGGGCTCAACAGCCACGGGATCGTTGCGGTGCGCGGCGGCGAGGTCAACCAGCGCGACGTCGAGCGCGTGATCGACGCGGCCCAGGCGGTCGCTATCCCGCTCGACCGCCAGGTGTTGCACGTCCTGCCGCAGCAGTTCGCGGTCGATGACCAGGAAGGGGTGCGCGATCCGGTCGGGATGGCGGGGGTGCGGCTGGAGGCGCGCATCCATATCGTTACTGCGGCGCAGAGCTACGGCCAGAACCTCAACAAGTGCTGCGAGCGGGCGGGCGCGACGCCCAGCGAAATCATCTTCGAGCCGCTGGCGGCGGCCGAGGCCGCGCTGTTTCCCGAAGAGCGCGAACTGGGCGTGGCGCTGATCGATATCGGCGGCGGCACCACCGACATCGTGGTCTTCCACGGCGGCGCGGTGATGCATACCGCGGTGCTGCCGATCGGCGGCAGCCATCTGACCGGCGACGTCGCCGCCGGCCTGCGCACGCCGCTACTGGAAGCCGAGCGCCTCAAGGTAAGCTTCGGCGTCGCCACCAACATGGTGGTCGGCCGCGACGACATGGTGCAGGTACCGGGCGTCGGCGGCCGGGCGCCGCGGATGATCCAACGCCGCCTGCTCGGCGAGATCATGGGGCCGCGGATGGAAGAGATCTTCGCGCTGGCGCAGCGCGAGGTGGCGCGCTCGGAAGTGGCCGACAGCCTCGCCTCGGGCATCGTGCTGGTCGGCGGCAGCACCTTGCTCGAGGGCACCCAGGAGCTGGCCGAGCGCATCTTCAACCTGCCGGTGCGGCGCGGGCTGCCGATCAATCTGAAAGGGATGCCCGAGGAGCTGATGAAGCCGATGTACACCACCGCGGCGGGCCTGATCCTGCACGCCGCCGGAGCCAACGGCAACGGACTCGGCGCGCTGCGCAACGGCCGGCTGCTGGGCCGCTGGCGTCATCGGGTGAGCGATTGGATGAGGGAATTTTTCTGATCCGCACGCGCATGGCGGAGCAGAGTGACAGACTTGCGAATTCGCCTGGAGCGGCGGAGGAGGATGATGATGATCGAGTTGGTGGATAATCCAGATCCCGGGGCGCGTATCAAAGTAGTCGGCGCCGGAGGATGCGGCGGAAACGCGGTCAACCATATGATCTCGGCGGGACTGCGTAACGTCGAGTTCATCGCCGTCAATACCGACGCGCAGGCGTTGCAGAACAACACGGCGGCGATGCGGCTGCAGATCGGACAATCGATCACGCGCGGCCGCGGCACCGGCGGTAATCCCGAGGTCGGCCGCAAGGCGGCGCTGGAGGACGAGGAGCGGCTGCGCGAGCTGCTGGCGGACGCCGAGATGGTGTTCGTCACCGCCGGGATGGGCGGCGGCACCGGCACCGGCTCGGCGCCGGTGATCGCGCGGCTGGCGCGCGAGGCCGGCGCGCTCACGGTCGGCGTGGTCACCAAGCCCTTCCAGTTCGAGGGCCATCGCCGCATGGCGCAGGCCGAAGAAGGGCTGCGCGAGCTCAAGCTCGCGGTCGACACGCTGATCTCGATTCCCAACCAGCGGCTGCTCTCGATCACCAGCCGCAACACGCCGTTGCGCGAATCGTTCCAGAAGGCCGACGACGTGTTGCTGCAGGCCGTGCGCGGCATCTCGGAGCTGGTCACGGTGCACGGGCTAATCAACCTCGATTTCGCCGACGTGCGATCGATCATGGCCGAGATGGGGATGGCGATGATGGGTGCGGCGACCGCCAGCGGCGAGAACCGGGCGGTGGAAGCCGCGCAGCGCGCGATCTCGAGTCCGCTGCTCGAAGACCTGTCGATCAAGGGGGCGCGCGGCCTGCTGATCAATATCACCGGCGGCTCCGACCTGTCGCTGTACGAGGTCAACGAGGCCGCCAGCCTGATTCATGAGGAGGCGCACGAAGACGCCAACATCATCTTCGGCGCAGTGATCGACGATCAGCTCGACAGCGAGTTGCGAGTCACGGTCATCGCCACCGGCTTCGGCGATCTCGACCATCGCTACAGCGCCAAGTACTCGCCCTCGGGCGCGCCGATCACCCAGCCGATTCAGGCTGCGGCGACCCGGCCGGTCGAATCGCCGCAGGCGCAACCGCCCGCGCCGTCGGCGGCTCAGAGCAAGATGTTTGCGAACCGGCCGATCCGGCGGCTTGGCCTGCTGGTCGACGACAGCCTCGATATCCCGACTTTCAAGCGGCGCGCGGAGGAGGCGGGTATCGGCGGGCCGACCAAGCTGGCCGAGTCCGAAGAGGAGGACGACAAGCTCGATATCCCGACGTTCCTGCGCAAGAACGTCGACTAGGCCGGGCGGCGCCGCGCAATCGGCGCCGGCTCAGCCGCCGGCCTGCAGCTTCAGGAGCTCGACCGTGACCTCGGCGGTGGCGACCATGTCCTTGACGTCGAGCCATTCGCGCACGGTATGGATATCGCGCATCCCGGTGCCGAGATTGGCCACCGTCAGCCCGCGCTGATTGAAGATATTGGCGTCGCAGCCGCCGCCGGTCGCAGCAGTGTTGACGGTGCGGCCGGTGCGGCGGGCGGCCTCGATCACCTTGCGCACGATCGGCGCGTCCTCGGAGATGTTCATCGCCTGGTATTGCGAATCGGCCGAGTAATCGAACGTCGCCGTGATCTGCTTGCCGTCGATCGAGAGCGTCGCGGCCGCCGCCGCCTGCTTGAAGCACTCGATCATGTGATTGACCTGGGCGCTCAATTTCTGCGCATCGCGCGAGCGCGCCTCGCCGCGAATCACCACTTCGTTGGGCACGATATTGATCGCACGGCCGCCCTGGATGAGGCCCAGGTTGGCGGTGGTCTCGTCGTCGACGCGTCCCAGGCGCATCGCGGCGATGGCGTTGGCAGCCACCTTGATCGCAGAGATGCCGCGCTCGGGCGCCATCCCGGCGTGCGCCTCGTAGCCACGGATGGTGAATGACAGGGTCTGGGCGCCGGGGGCGCGCACGAACAGCAGGCCCGGCGAGTCGCTGTCGAACACCAGGCCCTCGCGCGCTTCGAACAGATCGAGATCGAGGTTTTTCGCGCCCAGCAGGCCGACCTCCTCGCAGATCGTGAAGACCACGTCGATCGGGCCGTGCGGGATGCGTTGCTCGCGGAGCTGATGCAAGGTCTCCAGGATCACCGCGCAGCCGGACTTGTCGTCGCCGCCCAGCACCGTGGTGCCGTCGGTGCGGATGATGTCGCCTTCGACGATCGGCTTGACGCCTTCGCCGGGCACCACCGTGTCCATGTGCGCGCACAGCAACAGCGGCGCGAGCCCGGGTGCGGTGCCGGCGATGCGTCCGATGAGGTTGCCGGTATTGCCGCCGACCCGCTCGCCGGCGCGATCGTAGCGGCAGACCGCGCCGAGACCTTCGATCTCGCGTTGCAGCCGCTCGGCCATGGCGCGCTCCTTGCGCGACAGCGAATCGATCTGGACCAGTTCGAGTAACAGGTCCTTGAGCCGTTGCTGGTTGACCTTCGCCATCAATGTACCTCCGGCGGCGGCTGCCGCTATTCGGGAGCGGCCGCTCGGGCCACGGGCGCCGTCATCGCCGGACGCGGCAGGGACGAACAATTCACCGGCGGGCCCCGGTCGTAGGCTCGCTCGCGCCGTCGAGCGCGGCCGCGATCGAATGGCGCGTGGCTTCGAGCGGGTCGGGCAGGGTGGGGCCGATCTTGCGGAAGAATTCACCGGCTGCCGCGATTTCGGCCTTCCATTCGCCGCCGTCGATGCTGAGGCTGGCGCGCAGGTTGTCCGGCGACAGCTCGAGTCGCTTGAGATCGAGTTCGGCCGGATCGGGTACGATGCCGACCGGCGTCTCGACGCCACGCGCGCGCCCGGCGGTGCGATTGATTATCCATTGCAGCACGCGCAGGTTCTCGCCGTAACCGGGCCACAGGAAGCGGCCGTCGCCGTCCTTGCGGAACCAGTTGACCATGAAAATCTTCGGCGGCTTGCGCAGCACCTGGCCCATCTTGAGCCAGTGGGCGAAATAGTCGCCGATGTTGTAGCCGCAAAACGGCAGCATCGCCATCGGATCGCGCCGCAGCACGCCCACCTGGCCGACCGCCGCGGCGGTGGTCTCGGAGCCCATGGTGGCGCCCATCAGCACGCCGTGGGTCCAGTCGCGCGACTCCAGCACCAGCGGTACGGTCGCCGCGCGCCGGCCGCCGAAGACGATGGCCGAAATCGGCACGCCCTGGGAATCCTCGACGTGCGGCGAGAGCACCGGATTGTTGCGCATCGGGGCGGTGAAGCGGGCATTGGGATGGGCGGCTTTCTCGCCCGAGTTGGGACGCCACGGGCGCCCCTGCCAATCGATCAGATCGGCGGGCGGCGGCTGATCGATTCCCTCCCACCACACGTCGCCATCCGCGGTCATCGCGACGTTGGTGAAGATGGTGTTACGCGAGACCATCTTCATTGCGTTGTGGTTGGACTTGTCGCTGGTTCCCGGCGCGACCCCGAAGTAGCCGGCCTCGGGATTAACCGCCCACAGGCCGCCGTCCGCGCCGATCCGCAGCCACGCGATATCGTCGCCGATAGTGTGGACCTTCCAGCCCTTCATCGAGCGCGGCGGCTGCAGCATCGAGAGATTGGTCTTGCCGCAGGCGCTCGGAAAGGCGGCCGCGATGTAAGTGGTCTCGCCTTGCGGGCTCTCCAGGCCGACGATCATCATGTGCTCGGCGAGCCATTGTTCCTCGCGTGCCAGCCATGAGGCGATTCGCAGGGCGAAGCATTTCTTGCTGAGCAGCGCGTTGCCGCCATAGCCGCTGCCGGCCGACCAGATGGTGTTGTCCTGCGGAAAATGACAGATCAGCCGGCGCTCGGGATTGACGTCGAGCGTGCCGTGCAGGCCGCGATTGAAGTCGTCCGAGTCACCCAGCATGTCGAGCGCCACGCTCCCCATGCGGGTCATGGTGCCCATGCTGAGGGCGACGTAGATGCTGTCGGTCAGCTCGACGCCGACCTTCGAGAACGGCGAGCCGAGCGGCCCCATCACGTACGGCACCACGTACATCGTGCGCCCGCGCATCGAGCCGCCGAGCCATCCGCGCATCCTGGCGTAGGTCTCATCCGGCGCCGTCCAGTTGTTGGTCGGTCCCGCCTCCTGGGGCGTCGGCGTGCAGACCATCGTGAGCTGCTCGGTACGCGCGACGTCGTTGGGATTCGAGCGATGCAGGTAGCTGCCGGGACGCTTCGACTGATTGAGCGCGATCAAGACCCCGGCGTCGACCGCCTCGGCAGTCAGGCGCTGGCGCTCGCCGGGCGAGCCGTCGCACCATACCACGCTATCGGGACAAGTGAGGGTGACGCATTCATCGACCCAGCGACGCAACGCGGCACTGCTGGTCGGGACGTTATTGGCAGCAGAATCGACACTCACCGGCAGGCTCCCCATGGTTTGAGGTCAAGGCAATCTGGTTTCCAAAATAGCATGGTCGAATTAGTTCGGCTATGGCGATCGATCATCGGACATTAGGTGCGATTATATTCCTTCCGCGACGTAGCTCACAGGATGATGCTCAGCTTGCCATGCGGGCGCAGCGACTCGAGGTCGAGGATCGCGCGCCGCTCGCGAATCCTGAGTCCGCCCTCGCGCCGCACCAGCCGGTATTCGTAGTGGCCGACATAAATGTCCATGATCTCGTAGCGAATCCGATAAACCGCGAAATTCGCGAACACCCGCAGCTCTTCACCCTCCTGTGACACAAGCTGGACGTTGGTGACCAGGCGGCGCGTCCGCGAACGCGGATTCTCTGCCCAGGCCGCCTTACCCATCAGTTGCGCCACCCGGGAGCGCAGCCATACCGCGTTGTCCGCCACCAGCGAGACGACGGCCGCGGGGTCGCCGGTTAAAGCGTCGGGCGCCGGGACGTGATAGCTCACGTCCTCGGTCATCAGCTCGAACCACTCGTCGAGGCGCCATTCGTCGAGCAGTTGGGCCTCGCGATAGAGGAACTGCTCGACCTCGCGCTGCGCCGCGCCGGTTGGATCGATCACCGTCACCGGGATGGCTCCTGCGGGTTCGATGAAGCGCCAGCGCCGTTGCGATCGCCGTAGTCTTCGCGGCGCCGCCCGGTCATCAGGTCGTGCCATTTGCGCCAGAAGACGCGAATCTGCAGCTCGTCGCTGATCCATGGATGCGCGCGCTTCATGCCGCGCGATACGTCGGTCCACTGAACTTCGCGATTGGTCGCGAAGCCGCGCTGGCACGCCTCCAGCGCTTCGATATCGTCGGGCGTAGCGAAGCCGCCGGGTCCCTGAAAGGCCTGGAAACTGGCCAGCTGCTTGGCCCGCAACTCGGCGCTGTCGGCCTTGGACTGGATCGACCAGGCGGTGATTTCAACCATGTCCGGGGCCAGCGGATAGGCGGTGCGGATGGTGCGGATACCGTCGATAATCGCCAGGCTGGGGAACACCAGCATCAGCCCGGCGCCGTCGGCCACCACCGCAGCGCGCTCCGCGCCCAGGCGATTTTCGAGCGCTTGGCGCCGCGCCTTAAGCTCGCTCTCGGCCGCCTTACCCATCACGTCCAGCCGCGCACTGCTCAACGGATAAAGCACCGCGGCATGACCGTTGCCGAGCGGCCGCGGCTCGTGGCCGGGCGAGCCCGCGCCGCCGCCAGCCCAGACTTCGGTCGGCGGCTTGACGCCGAAGCGGGACAGGAAGTCGGCGAAGTAGCGATGATGAACGGTGCTCGGATGGTAGCCGTCGAAACCGTTTTCCATCATCAGCTTCCAGTTCGCGCGCATCGAGTACTGCCGCGAGCCGCCGACGATTTCGAGCCCCTCCAGCGCCGCCTCGTCGAGCAGGTCGAAATGCGCCCGCGCGCCGGCCAGGTAGTCGGCCAACGGCTCGGCGTGGGGATCGAAATTGACGAAGTAGAAGCCGCGATAGTGATCGACGCACGGCGCTTCCATCAGCCCGAACTCGGCGCGCGAAAACGCCTCGCTGTAGGCGTCTTCGCCGGGCACGCCGATCAGATGGCCGCGGTTGTCGTAAGTCCATGCGTGGTAGAAGCAGCGAAAGCTGTTGGCGTTGCCCGCCGGCTCGCGGCATACCAGGGTGCCGCGATGGCGGCAGGAGTTGAGCAGGGCGCGAATCCTGCCATCGCTGCCGCGCACCATGATTAGCGGGCGCCCGCCGACCCGGCGGCTGCGGAAATCGCCCGGCCGGGGCAGCTCGGATTCATGGCCGGCGTAGAGCCAGCAGCGATCGAAAATACGATCGCGTTCGAGCGCGAAAATTTCCGGGTCGGTGAAGACCTGGCGATTGACGCGGAACACTCCGCGCTCGCAATCGTCGACGATCAGACCGAGCGGGTCGGTAGGCATGGCGGTCACGCGGCCTCGAGCAGTTTCGCGACCGCCGGCCAACTGGCGGCGCCGATCGATCGCATCGCATCCACCTCGGTCGGCTCAAGCCAGCGTTCGATAGCGGTGGAAAAATTCGGGCGCGCGCGAATCCGCTCATACCAGGCGGTCACGCGCGGACGCTTGCCGATCCACATCGGGCCGAGCGCGAGATTGTAGAGCCGATCGATATACGGAGTCAGGCCGAGGTCGGCCAGCGTATATTGATCGCCCAGCAGCCACGGCCCCGCGGCCAGCGCCGCTTCCATCTCGCCCAGCATCCGGTCGTAGGCCTTGAAGGCGCGCCGGGCGTCGGCCGCCCCGAGTCCCTTGACGATCACGTCGTGCTTGCGCTCGAGCACGGTCGGATGGACCGCGCTATGCGCCAGCCGGTCGACCTCTTTGGCTTCCATGGCGAGCAGCTTTTCCGGCGGCAGCTTCATCAGCGTGTAGCGAAAATAGGTGGTGAAGGTGACGGTGGCGCAGGCCGAGTGGATATCCTCGTCGGGCAGCTTGGTCCAGATTCGCATCTGCGCGCGGCCCAGCGGATCGGCGGGCGCCAGCGGCGGCTCGCGGAAGACCTCGTCGAGGTACTCGCAAATCACCGTCGATTCGCGAATCACGTGGCCGTCATGGATCAGCGTCGGCACCACCGCGCGAGGATTGAGCTTCAGGTAGGCGGGGGTGAACTGCGCGCCGTTCAAGATATCGACGCGATGGTCCTGCCACTCCAGATGTTTTTCCGCCAGCGCCAGCCGGACCTTCTGCGAGCATACGGAGTTGTCGAAATGGTAAAGCTCAAGCATCAGGCTCTCCCCAGGGCAGACGATCGCGACTCGCGGGCTTCTGGGCCCGATGTTCGCGCAATCGGACCGCGCTGTCAAAAACCGCGTGGCGCGGGGCGGCCGGCTACTCGATCGTAAGCGGGCTTTCGACGAAATCGGCCGTGGCAGTATCCCAGGCGAAGGCGGCGGCGCGCGCAAACTTGCCGGCCCGGACCGAGATCACCAGGTAAGCGGTTTCCGGATAATCGGGCGTCCCGGGATCGAACGAGCAGGCCTGCGCGCGATCGGTCGGCGAGAAGTAGGCGTCGTGATCGGGATGCGAATGATAGACGAAGCGCAGCGCCAGTTTGAGGCGATCGCTGTCCTCGAGCACCGCCAGATGCTCCCGCGGTTCCATCAGGTAGGCGGTGCGCGCATCGCGCGGGAAGGCGGCCGGGTTCTCGGCGTGCTTGCGATTCTGGATATTGGTGATCGGGCGGACCTGCTGGCGCGGGCCGTCGCCGATCACGAAGCCGCAGCATTCGTAGGGGAATTCGCGCTCGCTGTGGGCGACGATCGCGTCCATCGCGGCGCGGCTGATAGTCAGGGTTGGCATGGTCGCGTCAGGGCTCCGTGGCCGCATGGTAGCCGATCGCGGGCCGGGCAGCATACTTGCCCGGCTTCGGAGCCGTCTGCTAGCGTCGGCGGGTCACGCGCGCGAATCATCGAGCGCGCTTAGCTTCTGAGTCCCCGTCGTCTAGCTCGGCCTAGGACACCGGCCTTTCACGTCGGTAACACGGGTTCAAATCCCGTCGGGGACGCCAGACTTTTTCGATCCGCTCGGCGGCCGGCGCCAAACAGGCGCCATTCCAGGGGCTGCTTTTTGCTGCAGGCAAAATCCCAATAACCCACAATCCGAGCTGTAGCCTATACTGTAACACAACGCTTGACATAATGTCGCACCTGATGTTACGTTCCGTCAGTGATCGGAAGCTTTCGACATAAAGGGTTGAAGGAGCTTTTCGAGAAGCGGCGCAGCGCGTCCGTCCCATCTACATTACAAGCTCGCTGCGTTCGTCGGCTCGATGCGCTAGACGCCGCGACAAAACCAACTGACCTAGGTCTTCCAGGCTTCAATTTCCACGAGTTGCGCAGTAACCCGGTCCGTTACAGCATCCACGTCAATGGTCCGTGGTGTATTACGTTCGAATGGCAAGGAGGAAATGCGATAAGGATTGATTTGGAACAATACCATTAATTTCTATTCAATATGTTTAGGTGATGTTATGACTACTGAGTTTATTATTGACCGTGAGCATATTACCCGCCCCCCGACGCATCCTGGTGCGTTCTTCGCTGAAGATGTTCTGCCGGAACTTGGTCGCCGGACCATCGGCGAGATCGCGACTCTTCTTGGAGTAAGTCGGCAGACCCTGCATCGTGTGATGGCCGGAGAGACCGCCGTAAGTCCGGATATGGCGGTTCGCCTTGGTAAGTTGTGCGGTAACGGTCCGGAACTCTGGCTCAATATGCAAGCTCGCTATGACGCGTGGCAGGCCAAACGGCGCCTCGGTAAGCAAATCGAGAAGATTCCGACCTTGAGGTGAGCTTTCGTTTCGGCCCGCCGAGAATAAGAGACTCTCGCGAAGCGGCCGCAGTGGGCCGAAATGCCCCAGAAATCAGGAGTAGCGAAAATGGAGTCCGGACAATTCGGCATCCTCCGTGAAATGGTCGACGCGATTTTGCCTCCCGCGATACGGCCCCCACACTCTGCTTAAGATATTACTCCGGAGTCACGATTTCATCGTGATCTGTTATCACTTGAAAGTGCAGTCGCCATTCGAGTTCGTATCGACGTTGTGCGGAAACTGCTGGGTTGCCGGCATCGGAAATTTCGTCTCAAAACTCGCCCCGGCGTCCTGCATCACAAACGGTTGCACCGATTGACCTTTATGGCCGCCACTCTCGTACCCCAGTTGATTCATATTTGCCGGATAGGCCTGTGAGTAGTCGGTAGCACCGCCGTAAGGCGTACACGTCGTCGGGCCGTTGGGCGCGTAGCCGCTCTTGGCCTCGATCGTGTACAGCGGGCAGCCGTCGGCCGGGCACGAATAGAGCGTTTCGCCTTCCGCAGTGTTGAGGCAGGGCGCGGAGGTGCTGCCCGAGCATCCAGGGTTGCCCAGCGGCGAAGCCCCGATCGCATTCGCCTCGGTCTGCTGGACCTGGACGAAGAGCAGTCCATTGGTGGCGTCGTAATAGAATTTTGTAGGATCGAGGACCGCGGGCAGCGGATTACCGCTCGTAACATCGACCGGGGTAAGCGTCTGGACCGGCCCACTGGCGGGAGCCGCGGGACAGGTCGCGAGATTGCTGAGGTTGAAGTTGTCGAGCCCCTGGCAGGTGGGTAGCTGCATGTAAAAGAAGGGACTCATCAGGGGCAGCGTGCCGCCGGTGTTCGACCATGATTTGCGGCCCAGCATGACCGTAAACGCGCTGGCGTCAGCAGGAGCGGTGCCGCTTGCCGTTTTGTAACAGATGCCGAGCCTGATTCTGAAGGGATTGGTACTCGAGATCCCGTTGGCTGCCTCCGCGTCGACGAAGCCCAAATCCATGAAGCCCGGAAAGCCCGCGTTAGACTGCATCGTATAGCCGAGCCCGTTGATAACCTTGGGTTCGTACGCGCCCGTCGAGTTGCGCCCTTTAAGGCTGATGCAGGAATGGTCGGGGGCGCAGGGGATCAGCTGTTGTTGATTCATCAGCGGACCGCCGAGGTAGTCGACGTCGTATTGCTGCACGCCGACATAGTCTTTCTGGTCCTTGGTGAAATAGAACTGGTTGAGGTTCGTGTAACTACCGCCCTCCTTGATAGGCGGCGTGAGCGCGTTGACTTCAAGCGTGGCGTAGTCCTGGGGGCTGATAAGCGAGCTGGCACGGGCCTCGAAGACCTGGTCCTGGGGTCCGGTCGCCTGGCACTCGTCGACTGAATTGGGCGTCCCAAGGAAGGGCAGGTTGTTGAGCGAGATAGCGGATTTACCGGCGATCATCTGGCCGCTCGAATCCATCACGCAGTAGCCGGTCAGACTGCCGTCGCGATCCTGGATGACGGTGCCCTTGTCGCCATCGACGAACGGTCCCTGGTTGACCTCCTGCGTATAGACCTGATGACGCAGGTCGACGTTCTCGAAGGTCATGTGTTCGCTGTACTGGGTCGGGGGGTAGTTGTTGACGTTGGACTGGAACCATCCGAAGGCCGCATCGCCTTCGTAGACAAAGTAATCCGTGGATTTAGCGGTCGAGTTGTCGGCGTTGGAGCCGGGCATCGAGGCGGTCTTCGAATAATCGCACAGGAACTTCGCGTCATCGCCGGTCAGTTCGCCAGGGATATTTTGCGCGCTGGCGCACGCCTTGATTTGGTCGCCAGTGGTGCCGATTCCGGCGATATCCTGAACGAAGTTGACCATGCGCACGGTTTCCAGGCGGGCGGGACCATCGTAATACATGTAGCCGTACTCATTCCAGTAGGGTTGCGGGTAGCCGCGGCCGCCGTAATCATCGCCAGCGCATCCGTGTAGTCCGTCGTTGCCCCATGGGCCGGGAGGAGTTTGCGTGGTCGTCACTGGACACGGGCCCCAGCGCGACGGATTGTTCTGGCTTTCGCCGACCAGGACCGAATTTTCCAGCAGACCCCATTCTCCCGCCGGCGAGCTTTCCGGTCCGCCACCCGAAACCAGCGAGATGCTCTCGCGATTGGTGGCGAAGCGCGAGTTGTTCACCACGAAATAGTTCGGGCGCATCCAGGTGCCGAAATAGCGATTGCGGGTCGCGGTGAGACCGTCGAAAGTCGTCAACTGATCGAGGCCGGAAGAATCCTTGGGCTGGATATTGTTCAGGTTGCCGCTATATCCGCCGCTGAGTCCGTACGAGGCGTCCAGGCCGACGTAACAACCGTGCAGGCGGTTGTTCAAAAAGGTCCCGACCGGTCCGGTCTGGAGCGGGGTCGCCGGGAGGTACAGGACGCCGTTGCCATTACCCTGGCATCCCGCGATCGAATTCTCCTTCAGGATTGCGCTGATGTTGGTGATATAGAAGCCGGAGACCGGCGCTTGGGCGTAAACGCCGGTTGCCGGGTCGGTAAACGGGATGTTGTAGCCGTCGTAGCCGTTCTGGATCGCGAGATTGTCGCCGATCCAGAATTGGTCCAGACGTGCGGCCAGCTGGGCGGCGGTCAGGCCGCACAGGCCGGATGACACCAGCGGCTGATTCGAGGCGCTACAGGTGCTGAATTGGTATTCCATCGCACCGACGCCAAGATTGTGATCGAACGTGATTGCGCTGGCGGTGCCGTCGGTCAGGTCGTAAAGATGGCCCACCGTGCGCGCGATTACGTTGCCAGCGATCTTCAAGCCGTCGGGATGGTTGGCTGCGCCACCGGAGGTGCCGATCGCGATACCGTGATTGTAACTGTGATGGATAGTGTTGAACGCGAGATCGCCGTCCAACCAATGATCGGTCGGGGTCGTGGTCTTGCCGGTGATGCTGATTGGATAACTGCCGCTACGGTCCTTGCCGAAGTTCTCGATTTCGACGCCTTCCATCTGGAATATCGCGCCGTCCGCAACCGTGATCTCGCCGCCCCAATGGAGGTCGACGGAGCCAATATTGGTCCAGGTAACGCCGCCGTCGGTCACGGTCGCATTAAGCGTACCCGGGAAACTGGGAGGATTTGCGCCCGAGGGTCCATTCACTGTGGTCGCCTGGAACCGGTAGGTGGTTTCCGGCGCTGCGCCGCCGGTCAGTGCCTGACCCTGAATAATATCGTTCGCCTGATAGGCGGTGGCGGGATGCCAGAAGGGCAGCTCGGTCTGGGCCGAGGTTAGCCTGATGCTGCGCGTGACCAACCCGACCTCGGCGCGCTCGTCGACGCCGTAGTTCTGGGTCGCGGTCTCGCAAAACGACGCTGGCAACAGCGTGCCGTCGCTATCCTTGCAATTCGGGTCGTCGAGAGCGTTGTCCGGGGCGGGCCCGCCAAAATGATAACTCTTCAGTGGCTGAACGAGCGTAATTGACGTGACCTTATGGACCGCGTCGTAAGGAGAGACCGTCATAATTTGAACGAATTCACCGCCGTCGGCGGTGAAGTCCGTGGGTGCGACCACGATCCAATCGTCGGGCTGCCAGTCCAGCCGCCCGGCGACCATGATAGTGTTTGCGCCGCTGCTGGCCACCTTTGCCCCCGCAATTGCAGGTCCTGCCGGCTCGGCCAGATAGCTCCAGCTGATGTCGGCAGCGTATTGGTTATGCGGGGTGCCTTTTTCGCCGAACATCGACAGTTCGCCGCCGCCCATCACGGTGATGCCCTTCGGAATCGTCGGTTGCGGAGGATTGCCGGTGAAGATGACTTCGACCCGATCGGTTATCGCGTGATTCCCCGTCGGGCACACTGGCGTCCCGATCCGCAAAGCCCCGCCGCTATTGACCAGGATGCCCGAGGTGCTGACCATCAGCGGCTGATTGTCAGGGAAATACAGAATGCCGCTGCCATTGATCGTAATCGTGCCGAACGCGCTGGCGCCGACGAAGCTCTGATCGACGAACACGTCCGGACCGCAGCCACCCGAGCCAATCGCCACATCGCGGTTGGCATCGATCGGGCAGCTTGACAGCCTAACCGGAGCCGGCGTGGCGGCGGCCTGTGGCGCCGCGCCGAAGTTTGAGTTTGTCGGGCCCAGCGGCTTAAACGCGATCGAGCAAAGACTGGCGGTTTTGGGACCAACGCCACCACCAATATTATTCGAGGAATCGTTGCAGGCGGGCAGCAGGATCAAAAGCGCAAGCGCGGGATAGAGCAGGCCATAACGAAGCTTCGCATAGACCGGAATTCCCTTTTTCACTTTTCCCCCTCGAACTGGTAGACGCTCGCCGAACTCAGCGTCAAATTGCGGCCCGGCGGACGCTCGCGACCGGCCCCGGTAATCCGCAGGCGCGGCCGGGCTCGAGCCCAAAGACCGCCTCGCAGGCCGACTTCGCCGCTTTCAGGAACGGATCCTTCACTTACTAGTCCGTGCCTGGTTTACCCGGAGTATTCTGTCAATAACTCAAGCATCCATTATTCAACCGGCCACCGCAACGCGCGATTTTCCGCAGCATGCCGGCAAACCGCTGCCGCCGTACCGGTGCGGCTCGTCAGCCGACGTAACAGTCGTGCCGCAGCCGGAGGGGCGGCTTAACTCGGCAACCTCGTGACGTGGGCGGTCGCAGTTCCCCGGATCGAGCCAGGGAAGGTGAATTGGGTTGCATACGCGCCGCCCAGCCACACACGGGCGTGATCGGGATCGACCGCCGGCGCCCGGTTAAGCGGAGTCTGGTTGAAGCGCTTGAGTATCGGCGGATTTGTCACCAGTAATCGGCGGTGAGCGCGCGATTTTCTAACGTTGCAGGGCCGAAAGTATCGCTCTTTTTCAACGCTTCTTGTACACTGCCGCCGGGTTATCGAACTTGTTAAGTAAAATTCTTTGTCCAATCAGTTTCGACGAAAATTCGATGGCCGCGCTGGACTTGGCGCGTGATTTGGCAATCGCCAACGCCGCCAAGCTCTACCTCCTTCACGTTGCCGCGATACCGCCGGCCGACATGGACAGTCCGGTTCCGATACCGGAGAATCCGCGCTGGGAGCGGGAGGCCAGAGTCAAGCTCGATCAAATTGGTCACGACAGGCTTGAGGGAAAACTGCCCTACGAAGTTCTGATCGAAAGCGGCATCGCGCAAGACGTGGTAACGCGCATCGCGCGGGAAGTCGATGTCGATCTGATCGTGATGGCGACCCATGCACGTCGCGGATTGAAGCGGCTGGTTCTGGGCAGCGTCGCCGAAGCAATCGCTCACGCGGCGACCTGTGCGGTGCTCACTCTAAAGCCTGCAGTCGCCGCGCACGCCCCTTGAGCTGCGGGCACCTGGCCCGGGCACCTAGCCCGGGCGCCTGGCCATAGTCCAGCTCGAAAACCACATGGATAGCGCCCCGGCGCAGCCTACGGCGCCGCAGCCAACCTGGCGCGCCCGATAAACGGCAGCAGCGCTCCAACTCCTGAGCGCGATGCCGTCCAGCTCGACTGCGAAACCTTCTTACGGGACGCGGGCGATCGCAGTTCCCCCGATCGAACCGCAGATCGAGAACTGCGTTGCATACTCGGCCCCCAGCCACACACTGGCGTCATCGGGATCGACGCCGGCGCCCGAATAATCGCCCCAGCGCGGCGGCGAGAAGGCATCAACGGACCGGCGTGCGCGAGCGAAATCCCGTTTCACATTCTTCAGATTTGTCTTAACTCAGGCCTGCCCAAAATTCTTCGGATGCTTTTTCTTTGTGCATCGAATGCCTAATCCGAGGGCATCTCGATGGCTGTTAATCTCTCTATGACGCTTTTATTGCTGGTCTCTGAGTCTATCCCTTCACGGCATCATGGCAGGAAACTTGATTACACTGCCGTGGACCTGAAAGCCGAGGACCTTAACAACGCCGCTGTGTGCAGCCGCAGGCCGCTGCTTCTCTGGCGGTCGAACGGGGGAGGAAAGCCGAGACATGGGAAGTCCAATAACCAGGAGATGGCGGCTGTCGATGGCATCGAGCGCCTAGCGTCGGCCGCCGATCGTCGTCGATACAACTCGGCACCGACCGGAGGAACCAGCCGGTCGGCTCGGTTGTATCGGGACGGTGCCGAGGCCCCGCCGGGCGGCCTTTAACGTCGATACTTCAAGAAATTCCCGGGGAGGAAAGATGAGACTGCTTATTGAGAAATGCCTTCGCGCCGCGACCGTCGTCAGCATGGCAGGGGCACTGCTGATAGCACTCGCGATGACCTGTCAACCGAATGCGTGGGCCGACGGATCGAGCCCGGCCGCGCCCGCGGCCGCGCCGGTGGCCGCCAGTTCGCCGTCTCCGGCCGCGGCGGCGACGCCGGTACCGCCGCTGTCGTCACCCTCGATGGTGGGGCCGTTACAGATGGCCTCGCCCAACGAGATCAACCTGCCGAAGATGGTGCCGTTCCTGTCGGAGCTGCCCGCGCCGATTGCGAGTCTGCTCGATTTCGATGTGAACGGGGTCATAACCGGGCTCGGGATGTTGCAGGATCACGCGGTCCCCGGTGATTTCACCGCCCAGATCGACGCCAGCAACGCGGAACTGCTCATCCAGAAGGCCGACGGTCCGATCCAGTACTATCTCCAGGTCGGCGGCTACAGTCTGCCGGCGCTGGGTGCGGCCTACGTCAACATGGGGCACGCGGTCAACTCACTGTATGGACCCCTGCCGGTCGCCTATATCAAGATCGCTCCGACCGACAGCTTTTCGATCATGGCGGGTAATCTGCCGACCCTGTTGGGGGCCGAGTACACCTTCACCTTCGAGAACATGAACATCGAGCGCGGACTGCTGTGGAACCAGGAGAACGTTATCAACCGCGGCGTCCAGCTCAACTACAGCCATGGGCCGCTCAGCGGATCGTTGAGCTGGAACAACGGCTTTTATTCCCACAGCTACACCTGGATAACCGGCGCGTTGGCCTACACGATAAATTCAGCGAATACGGTGAGCGTCGCCGGCGGCGGCAACGCGGGTTTTGCGAAGTCGAACAATTTCGCCACCCCGCTGGTCAACAATAACAGCCAAATCTACGACCTCATCTACGAATACAACTCCGCGCCGGTGATCATCGAGCCCTATTTCCAATGGACCATGGTGCCGCATAACCCGGATATCGGCGTGTTCAAGACCACCTCCACGGTGAGCGGTGCAATCCTGGCCAGTTACAGCTTTACGGATAACTTCTTTTTGACCGGGCGCTGGGAATATGTCGGCACCACCGGCAACTCGACCGACGGCGCCGCCAACCTGCTGTATGGGCCGGGCAGCAACGCCTGGTCGATCACGCTGACTCCGACCTTTCAGTATCAGCAGTTCTTCGTCCGCGCCGAGGCTTCCTACGTGCAGGCGACCAGCTATACCTCGGGCGCGGTGTTCGGCGATCAGAACCAGAACCCCGGCCAGGTCCGCGGCCTGATCGAAACCGGCGTGATCTTCTAGGCCGAGCAGGGCTGCGTTTCCCGCCTCAGGCGGGAAACGCAGCCCGGTCGGCGAACGGCCGGAGACTGGCAGCAGCTTCTCGCGCGGCAGCATCGGGCGAGAAGCTGCCGCCGTATCTGACCGGCCGGCCGTCGCTGGCGATCGGGAACCGTCAGCCGGCGACGTTGTTCGGCGCGGCGCGATCCCACTCGGAGAAGTCCATGCCGGTGAGGCGTTCGAGGCGGCGGCGATCGCGCCGATAAATCAGCCTCAGGATGCGGGCCAGGGTCGCATTGAGCTCGCCCCGCGGGCCGACGAAGACCCGCGCCGGCGCAACCGTGAAATCCGGGTCAACTCCCACAAAGGTGAACAGCCGCCGCAGTACCTGGTCGTGATCGCGCAGCAACTCCTCAGATTTGACGAAGCAGCAGTTGTCCCTGGGAAATTGGTCGAGAAATCGCTCGAGCTGCGCTGCATAGAAGCCTCTGGAAAGATAACTATGCCGGCGAAGAGGGGAGCGCTTGCGATCGGGATCGCCGGCCAGCAGCCGGATTCGGACCGGCTCGATCGCCGCGGCGATGGTAAACGGCCAGCGTTCCCAACCTCGCGATCGCTGCATCCGGTAATGCGAGAAGGCGCGCTGAACCGGATCGCGCAGCATGAAAATCAGCTTCAGGTCGGGATTGTAGTCGTGGATCCGGTCGGCAACGAACGGCAGGAACATATAGCTTGGCGTCGCCTCGCCCCACAGCTGATCCGGCCGCGCGTCGGCAAACAATTGATGATAAGCGGCGTAACGGGGCGAATTCGCGGCGCCATTCAGATAGGCGGAGGAATAATCGAAGAAATGCGCCTCTTTGATTTGCGGCACGAAAATCTGGGGATGCTGGCCGAGAAACGCGGCCAGGGCGGAAGTCCCGCCCTTCTGCGTGCCGACGATCAGAAAATCGACCCTGTCATTAGCGCGCATGCGCTGACTCTTTCGGACCTCGCCTCATCATATTCTCCGACTGCCCCGGCGCAACCGCGCCGCTGGTCGAGCGCGCGCGCTGGCGGAGTTGCCTCGCGATCATCGCAAAACGGTTGCAACCTGCCTCGATGTGATAATCTAATGACCGTCCGGTAGCGAGCGTAATCGGAAGCGCTGCCCGCCGCTGATAGCCGGGTCCTGCGCAAGGGAAGATCGCGAACCCCGCCAGGTCCGGAAGGAAGCAACGGTACCGATCGTCACCCTGTGCCGCAGGGGTGCCTGGCTATCATTCGACGGGCAGCGCAATCAATCGTGCAGGAATCGATGGCAGCAGGCCCGTCCCCTCATCTGGTGCTGGCGCGCAAATGGCGCCCCGAGCGGTTCTCCGAACTGGTCGGCCAGGAACCCGTCACGCGCATTCTGATCAAGGCGCTCGAGAGCGGGCGCATCGCCCATGCCTTCCTGTTCACCGGCATCCGCGGCGTCGGCAAGACCACCGCCGCGCGGATCCTCGCCCGCTGTCTCAATTGCGAACGCGGGCCGACCCCGGAGCCGTGCGGCGAGTGCGCCGCCTGTCTCGAAATCCGCGCCGGCCGCTCGCTCGATGTCGCCGAGATCGACGGTGCGACCTACCGCAAGATCGACGACGCGCGCGCCATAATCGAAAATCTTTCCTATCGCCCGGCCCGCGATCGCTACAAGATTTACATTATCGACGAGGCCCATCAGCTTACCGACCAGGCCTTTAACGCGCTCCTGAAGACCCTCGAGGAGCCGCCCGAACACGTCAAGTTCATCCTCGCCACCACCGAGCCGCAGAAGATGCCCGAGACTATCCTGTCGCGGCTGCAGCGCTACGACTTCCGCCGCATCCCCTTCGCCACTATCCTGGCGCGGCTCCAGGAGCTGGCGCGGCGCGAGGGTATCGAGGTCGAAGAGGGGGCGCTGCGGCTGCTGGCGCGCGAGGCCGGCGGCAGCATGCGCGACGCGGAACGGATGCTCGAATCGGCGCTGGCCGCGAATGGCAAAGTGACCGAGAGCGAAGTGGCGGTCGCGCTGGGCGTGGCGAGCCGCGCCAGCGTGTTCGAGCTGGCCGAAGCGATTCTCAAGCATGCGCCGGAGACCGCGCTCGCCAAGGTCCGCGAGATGAATCAGCGCGGTGCCAATCTCGAATCGTGCGGACGCGACCTGCTCGAAACGCTACGCCATCTGGTGGTTGCGAAACTGCCCGGCGGCGGCACGTCGGGTCCGCTCGCCGACCTGCCCGATCATGAAGCGGCGGAGCTGCAGCGGATGGCCGCGCCGGCCAGCCTGCGTGACCTGATGCGGCTGTTCAAGCTGATGGCGGCCGCGCAGGAAGAGATTATCCGATCGCCGTATGCCGACCTGCTGCTCGAGATGGCGGCGGTGCGGATGGCGACCATCGCGCCGGTGATGGACGCCGACGAACTGCTGCGCGCGCTCGGCGGCGGCGGCGAGCCGGGCAGCGGCTTGCCGGGCCCCTCGCAGGGCTCTCCGCCGGCTGCGGGCTCACCACCGGCTGCGGGCGCAGCGCCGCGCAGCGCCGCTGCGCCCGCAGCCGCCCATCGCCTGCGCGTCGAGGGCGAGGTCAAGGCCGAGGCGCCGCGCCGGGCGCTGCCGAGCGCGGCACCGCCCGCGGTCTCGACGCCGGTGAGTCCGCCGATCGCATCGCCGGTCGCAGCCGGCGGCGCGGACCTGCCTGATCTCCGCCTCCATATCCGCAGCCGGCGCGCCGCGCTGGCCGGCTTCATGGAGCAGGGCGCTATCCTGCGTCTCGACGGCGACACGGTTATCGTTACGCCGCGCAACGATATCTACGTCCGCTACCTGAGCGACAATCGCAACGTGGTGGCGGAACTCGCCGCCGAGCTTTACGGGCGCCGGATGAAAGTCACCGTGGTCGCGCCCGATCCGGCCGCGGCGGCGGCGACACCCGTGGTCGAGGCAATGGCCGCCACGCCCGCCGGCGATGGGCCGGAGTCGAAAAATGGATCGGCGGCCGGCGCCAACGGCGCGAAGATCACGGCCGATCCGCTGGTGCGCCGGATTTTCGATACCCTCGAGGCGCGCCTGGTGGAAGTCCGCGAGACCGCGCCGGCCGAGTCCGAGGCGGCTAACGACAACGCCGACAACACGCCGGAAGAATAGCAGCCGGCGCCGAGGTAACTCCGATGTCAGACGACTTCGAAGACGACAAGAGCAACGTCAATCTCGCCGGACTTTTCAAACAGGCGCAGGAACTGCAAGGCCGTTTCCAGCAGATGCAGGAGGAGGCGGGCCACAAGACCGTCGAGGCGAGTTCCGGCGGCGGGATGGTGCGGGTGGTGGTGGACGGCCTGATGCGGGTGCGAACGCTCGAAATCGATCCCGCCCTGATGGCCGCCAACGACCGCGCCATGCTGCAGGACCTGGTGTTGGCCGCGATCAACGACGGACTGCGGCGCGCGCAGGAGTTGGTCGCCGGCGAACTCGGCAAGCTCAACCCGCTGGCCAACCTGAAGCTGCCCGGGATGGGCGGGAAGTAAGCGCCCGGCGATGGCCGACAAGCTCAAGCGCGCCGACGGTCTGCCGCCGGCCATGATGCGGCTCGTCACGGAGCTGTCGCGGCTGCCGGGCGTGGGCGAGAAAACCGCCGGCCGGCTCGCGTTCCATCTGCTCAACCGGCCGCGCGAAGAGGTCATCGCGTTGGCCGAGTCGCTGCTCGAGATGAAGGAGCGGGTCGGCCTGTGCTCGGGATGCTTCGGGCTTTCCGACACGCCGCGCTGCGCGATCTGCGACGACCCGGCGCGCGAGCATGAGCTGCTGTGCGTGGTCGAAGGGCCGGCGGATCTGATGGCGATCGAGCGGGCGCGCGGTTTCAGCGGCGTCTACCATGTGCTGCACGGCGCGCTGGCGCCGCTCGACGGGGTCGGTCCCGAGGATATCAAGATCAAGGAGCTGCTGGCGCGGCTCGCCGCTCCCGAGGCGATACGAGAAGTGATCGTGGCGACCAATGCCACCGTCGAGGGCGAGGCGACCGCGCTTTACCTGGCGCGGCTGCTCAAGCCCCTGGGCGTCAAGACCACGCGCCTGGCGCGCGGTCTGCCGGCCGGCGGCGATCTCGAATACAGCGACTCGGCGACGCTGCAGAGCGCGCTCAGCGGGCGGCGCGAACTGTAGATCGGGAACCGGTCACAAGTCAGGCGACGCCGACGGGGCTGGCCCGCGAGGCCTTGTCTCTGGCGGAGATGAGCGATATTCAATAAAGCAGTGGGTGGCGAGAATTCGCTCCCACTCTCAATCCCGAGCAGCAAAATCTTGCAATCCCGGCGACGGGAAAGGAAGTGTGAGCTATGGCATTCGAACTGCCCAAACTACCCTATGCACCGAACGGCTTGGCGCCGCATATCTCGGCCGAGACGCTCGAATTCCATCACGGCAAGCATCATGCGGCTTACGTGAACAACCTGAACAATCTCATCAAGCAGACCAAATTCGAGAACGCGCCGCTTGAGGAGATCGTGAAGGGCGCCGGTGCCGGCCCGCTGTTCAACAACGCCGCGCAGCATTTCAATCACAGCTTCTACTGGACCTCGATGAAGCCGGGCGGCGGCGGCGAGCCGAGCGGGCCGCTGGCCGACGCGATCACGAAGGCCTTTGGCGACTTCAAGAGCTTCCGCGAGAAGTTCAGCGCCGCGGCGGTCGGCCATTTCGGCAGCGGCTGGGCGTGGCTGGTGAAGAAAGCCGACGGCACTGTCGCGATCGAAGCGACCCATGACGCCGATACCCCGATCGCTCACGGCATCGCGCCGCTGCTGACCTGCGACGTGTGGGAGCACGCCTACTATATCGATTACCGCAACGCGCGGGCGAAGTACGTCGAGGCCTTCTGGTCGCTCGTCAACTGGGATTTCGCCGCCGCCAACCTCAAGAAGTAACGGCGCGCAGGAGCGGGGCGCGGGTCAGATCTGAAAGCTGATCGCGCCCTTGCGGCGCTCGGCCAGGCTTTGCAGCGTGGTGCGCGACAGAATCGCCAGCACCGCGTCGCGCACCTCGCGCCACATGTCGCGGATCGAGCAGAATTCGTCGCGCCGGCAAATCGCGCTGGCGCCCTCGACCAGGCAATCGACCGGCGCGAAGTCGCCCTCGACCGCCTGCACGACCTCGGCGGCGGTGATCCGCGTGGGCGCCCGGGCCAGGAGGTAGCCGCCGCTGGGACCCTTCTGGCTGAGCAGGATGCCGGCGCGTTTGAGCTCGACCAGCAGCCGGCGCAGATAATTCTCCGGAATCCGCTGCGCCTCCGCGATCTCCTCGACCCGTATTGGAGTGGGGGCGGGATAATGATCGGCGAGCATGATCAGCGCCCGCAATGAGTAGTCGACACCGACACCGAATTTCATGAGCTTGGCGGACCAGTTCTAGCACACCGGCGCAAAGCCGAAGAATAGCCCGGGCCGGCCCCGGCGAATCGACTACCGCGGCCCGATCGTAAGCGCCGGGCGCGGCTAGCGCTTGGCCGGGGCGGCGGCTTCTTCGAGACGGTTCAGTGCGTCGGCGGTCGCCAGCCCGGTCGCGACGATCGCGAGCTGCGCGCGGATGCGGTTGCCGAGCTGTCTGCGGAACACCGGCTTGGCCAGGAAATCGGCCACGCCCAGGCTGATACCCTCGGAGCGCGCGCTCAGGTCGTCGCGTGCGGTAACCATGATCACCGGTATTTCGGCGGTGGCGGAATTTTTCTTCAGCTCACGCATCACCGCGAAGCCGTCCATGTCGGGCATCATGAGGTCGAGCAGAATCACATCGACGTGATGCCCGGCGAGCAGTTGCAGCGCCTCGATGCCGGAGGTCGCCTCGAGCGGTTCGAAACTCTCGCGTTTGAGGTAGTGCGAGAGAATCTTGACCGTATCAGGGTCATCGTCGATGACCATGATACACGCTACTTTATGGGCATCGTCCATGACTGTCTTACCTCGGATTCGGCTAAGCTGTCGGAATCGGTCGGAGCTATCACGCCACAGCGCCGTAGCTTCGCGGCGAAGGTGGTGCGCTTCAGCCCCAGCAGTCGCGCGGCGGCCTGCTTGTTGCCGCTGGTCTGTTTGAGCGCCTGGTTGATGAGCCGCCCCTCAAGTTTTCTGACCAGTACGTTGAGGTCGAGTCCCTCCTCGTCGAGAGTGGTCGGAATTTCTTCGGCAGCGCCCGCCACGCTGGCGATATTCGATGGCAGCAGCGCCGCCTCGATGGTCTTGCCCTCGCACAGGATCACCATCCGCTCGACCAGGTTCTCGAGTTCGCGCACATTGCCGGGCCAATCGTAAGACCACAGCAGCACCATCGCTTCGTCGCTGACGCGCAGGGGCGGTCCCTCGGCGGCGCGCTGGCGGCGCGTGCGGGCGAGAAAATGGTCGACCAGCAGCGGGATGTCGGAGCGCCGTTCACGCAGCGGCGGTATCGTGATCGGCACCACCTGCAGGCGATAGAAGAGATCTTCGCGAAAAGCGTTGCGCGCGATCAGCTCGCCCAGGTCCGCGTTGCTGGCCGCGATCACCCGGACGTCGACCCTGACGCCATGGTCAGAGCCCACCGGCCGCACCACCCCGTCCTCGAGCACGCGCAGCAGCTTGGCCTGCAGCGGCTGCGGCAACTCGCTAATCTCGTCGAGGAAGATGGTGCCGCCCTCGGCGCTCATGAACAGGCCGGCGCGAGTGGTGCCGGCGCCGGTGAAGGCGCCGCGCTGATGACCGAACATTTCGGATTCCAGCAGATCGTGCGGGATAGCCGCGCAATTCACCGGCACGAAAGGCCGCTCGCGGCGCAGCGAGGATTCATGAATCGATTGCGCGACGATCTCTTTGCCGGTTCCGCTCTCCCCGGTGATCAGGACCGTCACGTCGTGCCGTGCGACGCGCTCGATCAGCGCGCGCAGTTTGCGGATCGTCGGATGGTCGCCGATGAGCGCGTTCTCAACCGCGACCGACGACCGCTCGATCAATCTCGCCTCAAATGCCATTAGATGGTGTCCCCATGCTTCGCCTGACTATCCTTGCACGTCTATATCTCTCCAAACAAGCCACAATCAGCTTAACTTGCCTAGCTTGGGAAAGTCCGAACGGGCTTGGGATGGACTCAGGCGCGGGCGAGGTCCTGGCGGTAAACCGCAGCCTGTCCGGGACCTTCTGCGACCGACACCTCCATCGCGATGACCCCGTTGAGGGCCTGGCGGACGGACAGCGCGGCATGGAGCTGGTTCCAGATATAACGCGCGAGTTCCTCGGCCGAGCTATGGACGATCGGCAGCAGGCAGACATCGGCGGCCGGCAGCACGAATTCATCGCGCTCGTAGCGGATCGCAATCGCGCCGCGGCGCGATTCGATCTGCAGGCAATCGCTGTCGGCCGGTATCAGCGTGCGCTCATCGAGCCGCGCGACGATTTCCCGAGTGGCCTGCTTGACCAGGCCGAAATCGAGCACGTAGCCGGTGCCCATCAGCGCTCCTTCGACGGTCACGCCGACCTGATAATTATGGCCGTGCAGCGGTTCGCGAAATCCCGGGTAAGCGATGAAGTGGGCGGCCGAGAACTTGAAGTTCTCCTTGGCCACGTGAATCGAAAATCCCGCCGACATCGGCAAGTCCCCTAGCCGAGCTTCGCCTCTGCCAGCAGGCGGGTCAAGCTCGGATGGGGTGCGGCGGCGAAATTGCGCCGATAATAATCCTCGTCGATCGAGGTGGCCTCGAGAAAGCGCGCCCGTTCCTGGCTCGCGACCGCGCGGATAATCTCACCGAGCCGCCGCCGCCACCAGTGGTCGCCGTCCGCTTCGCCCAGCAGGTCGCCGACGCCGGTGCCATGAAATCCGCCGAGCGCGCACTCGACGAAGTAGCCGAGCTGCCCCTCGCGATCGAGCGCCAGCGTCGTCACCGCGAGCGCCTCGGCGAGCGTCAGCAGCCGGTCCATCCCGGTTTCGCTGCGCCGCGATTGCACCGCCGGGTCGCCGCTGCCCTCGAAGCCCGAGCCGATCGCGACGATCGCGACCCGTCCATCCTCCAGCGGCAGCGGATGGAAAATATAGCCGGGCGAGGTGTAGCCGAGTTCCGCGCGCAGCGCCGTGCGATAGGCGAGCAGGTCGAAGCCGCCGCGCTCGGCGATACGATAGAGAAAATCGCCCAGCGACGAGCCGGCCGCTTCGGCCCGATCGATCAATGCCACGAATTGGTCAGGCGCATATTCCTCGCGCCGCGCGATCATCGCCGCCGACCCGAGGTCGAACTCCAGGCCCAGCGCGCCCAAGCCCTCGACCGCGGTCGACGTCACGCCGAGATAGCCGCGAATCGGCTGGCTGCGATCGAGCGGCTCGAGATCCATCGCCAGGTAATCGCCATGGCTCGACGGCTTGGCGAGACCACGCCGCGCGTTTTGCAGGATTACCGGGAAAGCCTTGCGTGCGATCAGGCGGCTGTGGGCCGCCCGCGCGCCGCGCCGCGCCGCCAACAATCCATAGCCGCTCAGCAACGAGCCGTAGCCGATTACGATCAGCCGCTGGTTAACGCTCGAATGCTTCAAGTGCCGGACTCCCTGGAGTCTCGACTATGGTAGCGGCACGCGGCGACGCTGTTAACCGGGTCGGCACCAATTCGAAGCATCCACGAATGAACCGTTCACGGCCGCGGCGCGGCGCGACTCGGCGAGGCGCTTGAGGGCCTCATCGGCCGGCCGCAGCGGAATCATGGCGAGTTGCCATCGCCGCGAACTCGGCGCGGGCTGGCGCGAGCCGCAGCGGCCCGCGCCGCCGCCGCGCACGGCAACGGCCTTGCGGGATCGGCCTACTTGAACTGCAACTGGCCCGAGATTTCGCAGGAGTCGCCCTGTGTATCGGTGTAAACGTTGACGAAGAAAACCACGTGCGCGACATTATTTACGAACGCCCCGTAAACCGCATCGAAGGTAGTCGCTCCGTCTCCGGGATCGACCGTGAAGGTCGTATCGGTGGTCGAGTACGGCCCCGAAAGCTGGCTGGTCGATTCGGTGAACGGCGTAGCTTGGACCGGTCCCGAGATCGCCGTCAGGTCTTGCGAGACGACCCCGCCGTTGACCGAGATCAGGTTTCCACTGACTGTGTGCTGCTTGGCATTGAAGTTCAGCACGCCAATCTTGTCGCGAATCGAACCGATGGAGTTGAACGTAAAGAAATTAAGGTCGCCGTCCGTCGTGTCGGTTTGCGTCTGTGCAAAGAGATTGGGCTGGCAGAATCGGTGAAATTGCACGGCGTAGATACCCGCGAGTTTAGGTGGCGCGGCCGCATTGGCGCGACTTCCCGCAAGCATCATCAACCCACATACCCCGACACTAAGGCCCAAAACACTCCAGAAACGACACTTCATGGTAAAACCACCCCTTTTGTTTGCTCTGACTTACTTAACTGAGCTTTTTTGACTTCCATTACCTATACGGAACGGCTTTCCTTTGCAAGGTTTTGGCCGCTTTTGCTCCAAAGTGTTTTCCTGCGGTGCGGGAGGCGGGCGGTTTCGCGTCCGGGGCTTCCAACCGCGCGTGGCGACTCGGCTAAATCCCCAGTATCACGCCGCGCGCCGCAAGCCCGGTGCTGGCGCTGATCGCCGCCATATAGAGCCCCAGTTGTGCGCGATATTCCTCAAACCGCGCGTTCAAGTCCGCGTCGGTCTTGAAGTCGATAACGATCCAGGCCGGGGCCGCGCCGCGCTGATCGAGAAAGGCCAGATCGGCGATTCCTTCGACCAGCGTGCCGTCCGCGAGCCTCCCCACGATGGCGCACTCGCGACGACACTCACGCGCGGCGAATGCGCGTACCATCAGCGGCGCCGCGAGCGCATTGACGACCGCCGTGGCCGCCGCGGCGACTTCCGATGCCGTCGCACCGAGAATCCGCCCCTGCAGCTCGGCGGCCTCAAGAATCGCTTGCGGGCCGGCGCCCGCTTCGACCCGCAGCATGGTCGCATGGACCAGCGAGCCGAAGCGCTTGCCGCGCGGGCGCTCGACCGTACGCGGCAGCTCGATGATCTCGATTTCGGCGGCCGGCAAATCAGCCGTGGCCAGCGCCGCCAGTTCGGTCGCGGTCGCGACGCGATAGGCGGGATGCGCCGCGCTTTCCAGCATCGCCGCGCGCCGCGCGCGCCAGGCCTCGTAACGCTGATCGCCTGCGGCCGCCGCGGTCCCGTCCTGATCGGCCTCGAGCAGCTTCGATTGCCTGAGCCCCATCGCCTCCTGCACGTTGAGCACCAGCTTGCGGCAGTCCCACCAGACCACCTGATGGTCGCCGTGCTGGGTGCGATGGAGCCCCGGGGCGACGGCTTTCTCGCGCCGCGGCGTCTTCGGCGCCGGCGGCCGCACCACCACGCTGTCGTCGCCGAACTCGGGGCATCCCGGCGGCTGAGGCGTGAGGGGGGTGCGGCGATTCGCGGCGTCCGGGTAAATCCCCGGATTGAGCCGCGCCAGCCATCCGTCGTGCGGCTCGTCGCCGATCGCCGGCACCACCAGCAGGTCGCGGGCGCGCGTCGCCGCGACATAGAGCAACCGCACCGCCTCCTCCTGGTCGCGCCGCAACTCTTGCTCCGCATGCTCCATCAATTCGCCGGGCGCGCAGCCGGCGATGCGGAGCGCGCACAGCCGCGCGGCCGGATCGACGTAGCGATGAGCATCGCCGGCGGTTTCATTGCAAGTGATATCGGCCAGGATGACGACCGGGAACTCCAGCCCCTTGGCGCGATGCACCGACATGATACGGACCCCCTCGGTGCCTTCCTCGACCACCGGCACTTCGCTCGCCTCGTCGCGTTCGGCGCGCGCTTCGAGATGGTCGACGAAGCCGCGAAAAGAGGTCGCGCCACTGCGCCCCTCGTAGCGCCGCGCCATATCCATCACCCGCATCAGGTTGGCCAGCGCCTGCTCGCCGGTCGGCCAGATGGCGATTCCCGCATGGGCCCGCGTGCGCGCCAGAAGCTGGCCGATAGTGTCGGCTATCGGACGCCGATTACGCCCGCGATGCAGCTCGCGCAGCACGCCGAGCGCGGCGGTGACTTCCGCCAGATGCGCCGGGAGATCGTCCGGAAACCTCCGAAACGGATGGGGTGCGCCGCCGGCCAGCGTGCGGAATTCCAGCAGCGCGTCATCGCCCAGCGCGAACAACGGGCCGCGCAGGGTCGCGAACACCAGCAACTCGTCGTCGGGACGCTCGATCGCGCCCAGCGCATTGCGGATCGCCTCGACCTCCTCGCGCTCGTTGAACGAGGTGCCGCGCACCACCACGTGCTGAAGATGGCGCGCTTCCAGCGCCCGCATATAAGCGCGGGTCACGTCGCGCCCGTAACTCGTGAAGCGGCGGAACAGGATGCAGATATGGGCCGGCCTGAGAGCGACACGACGTTCCGGCTCGTCGCGCGTGGTCACGGTCCAGCCGCTGTGGTCGACCAGCCATTTGACGTAGGCCGCGATCGCGTCGGGCAGCGACTCGTCGATCGCGCGGTTGGTCACGAAGCCGCGCTCGTTGTAGGGCGCCGGCACCGGCAGCGCCACCACCGCCGGCTGGCTTTCGCAGGCCGGACGAAACGGCGCGAGCGGCGCATACTTCGGCTGGCTGTCCGACTCGGCCTCCATCTGCGGCGCGAACACCGCGTTGATCAGCGCCTGCAGGCCGGGCGTGGCGCGAAAGCTGACGGTCAGATATTCGAGCGCCGCACCGCGCTCGACCAGCGCCCGCTTGATGGTCTGATAGAGCGCGACATCGGCGCGCCGGAAGCGATAGATCGATTGTTTCGGATCGCCGACGATAAACAGCTTGCCGGCCACCGGCCGCACCCGCATCCAGTCGGTCTCGGCCGGATCGTCGGCCGCGAGCAGCAGCAGAATTTCGGCCTGCAGCGGATCGGTATCCTGAAACTCGTCGACAAAAATAAAATCGAAGCGTTGCTGAAGCTCGGCGCGGACTTCGGCGTGATCGCGCACCAGGTTGCGCGTCACCAGCAGCAGGTCGAGAAAGTCGAGCAGGCCTCGGTCGCGCTTGAGCGCTTCGTAATGGCCGATGACCGGCCACAGTTCTTCGCGTAGCAGCGGCGCCAGGCTGGCGCCCGCCGCGGCGCGAAAGCCCATCAGATGCTCGAGCAGCGTTGCGCGGCGCGCGATCGCCTCAGCGCGCGAAATCGCGCCGAACTGATCGCCCCAGCCGCGCCAGTTCCATCGGCGACCGCGCGGCAGCGCGATCAGAACCGCCTCGAGCGCGTCGTAATCGCGGCCGGCGACCGCTTCGAGGCGCAGCGCGTCGGCGACGATTTGGGAGATTTCGTCGATCGACTTGCGCAGCCAATCGTCGGCGTCGACGCCGTCGGTCAACGCGCCGAGCGCCCGCACCTCGTCGATCAGCGCGTCGATTTCGCGGTCGCGGTCGAACTCGGTATGGCGCCACGGAGTATCGAAATCGCGCCATCCGAGCAGCTCGGCGGCGGCCCGGCGCGCCACCTCGCGCGGCCCGTTGCCCTCGTCCGAGGCGCGCCGCCGCAGCAGCCGGCGCATCCCGTCGCCAGGCGCGGCGAGCATCGCCTGGAACCATCGATCGAACGCGATCTCCAGCAGCTCGCCGGCGTTGTCCTCGGGCGCCATCTCGAACAGCGGGTCGACCCGCGCTTCGATCGGCCGTTCGCGCAACAGCTCCGCGCAGAAGGCGTGAATCGTCCCGATGCGCGCCTCTTCGAGCTGGCGCAGCGCGTCGGTGAGATAATCGCGCCGGCGCTCGTCGGGCGCGGCCGAACGGGCCTGTTCGATCTCGGAGCGCAGGCGCAGCTTCAGCTCGCCGGCCGCCTTCTCGGTGAAGGTCACCGCCACCATCCGGTTGAGCGGGGCGCGGCCCGACTCGATCGCCGCGACGATCCGGTTGACGAGCGCGGTGGTTTTGCCGGTGCCGGCCGCCGCCTCGACGATCAGCGTGGCATCGAGGTCGGTGCGGATTCGATCGCGCACCCGTTGGTCGGCGAGCGCGGTCATCGGAGCTCCCGCATCCGCCTGAGATCGGCGGTCCGCGCCGCCGGCTTGCGCGCGGCACGCTGCTCCTCGTAGGGGCCGCATACCGGGCGATAGTCGCAGAAGCGGCATTCGTCGGTGGCCGGCAGGGCCGGGAGAAAGCCTTCTTCCAGCGCGCGGCCGACGGTCGCGATCACCTGGCCGATTCCCTCGCGGGCCGCGTCGTCGAGCGCCACCACGCGCTCCTCGTAGCTGCCGGCCGCGGTGCAGTAGTAGAGGCGGCCTGCTTCGACCGGCGCGCCGAGCAGTTGCTCGGCCGCGAGCGCGTAGAGGATCGGCTGCAGGACCTTGCCGCCGCCGACGATCAACCCGCGCTCGGCCCGCACCCGGCCGGTCTTGTGATCGGTGACGCGCAAGCCGCCCGCGGCGCGCCGCTCGACCAGATCGATCGAGCCGCGCAGCTTGAGCCCGCCGGCCAACTCGACCGGCTCGCCGCGGCTGGCCGGATCGGCCTGCGCACGGTCGACCAGCCCGAAGGCCAGCTCGAAGCGGTCGGGCAGCCAGGCCTCGCGGCTGTCGACCATCCGGCGCAGCCATTCGCGCAGATCGGCGCCGATCGAATCGATCCCGTCACGCCATACGCGATCGATCGCCGGCGCGAGACGATCGCGATAGTCCTCGGCCACGCGCCTGATCGTAAGCTCGAGCAGCGCTTGCGCCGCGGCATGATTGGTCGCCGTGACCGGAATCAAGCCGGCATTCCTGAGCTCGGTCAGGAACGCGAACTGGATTTCATGGAACAGCGCGCCGCGTGTCAGCGGATCGATAATCTCGATCGAGTCGGCCTCCTGGCGCGGCTGCAAGCGATGGATCGCCTGGAGGAAAAATCGATACGGGCAGGCGGCGAAGTTCTGCAGCGCGGTCGGCGAGTAGCTGCGAGCGGCGAACAGATGACGCTGCAGGGCGGCACGCGCGCCGGCCGAAGGATCGACCAGGCCGTCGGCGGGCGTCCAGCGCCGCAGCCAGCGGCGGGCGCGGCCGCGCAGCGCCCGGGCCAGATGAGGATTGGCGTTGAGCAGATAGTGGGCGGCGCCCTGTCCGCTCGCTTTGTCCAGCACCGCCTCGAGCGTCGCCAGATCGAATTCGGCATCGTCGATGGCGTCGGCGGGATCGGCCGGCGCGGGCCATCCCAGGCGCGGGCTGCGATCGACGGTGGCGCGGCGCGAGAGTTCGTCGAAGCCGGGCAGCCGCCCCTCGGCGGCGCGCATAATCTCGAGGGCGTAGAACGACGGCACCCGCGGCCGTCCCTGGGCGAGGTCGAAGCGCGGAAAGGTGAAGATCGCGCGCCGGGTCGCGGCTCCGGCCGCCAGCCGCAACGCCAGCCGCTCTTCGGCCGCGCGCTCGGCCTGCCGGGGCAGGTACTCGGGATGGGCGCGAGGGTCGGGAGCTTGCAACCGCGCGCGCACCGCGTCGGGCAGAATCGGATCCTCGGTCAGCTTCTTCGGAAAGACCCGCTCGGTCAGGCCGGGGACGATCACGACCTCGAACTCGAGCCCGCGCGCCTGCGCGGTCGGGGCGACGAACACCGCGCCGTAGCGGCGGCGCGAGGGCGGGCGTTCGAGCTTGCCGATTCGGTCGGCCATCACCAGCCGCACTTCGTCGAGGCCGATCGGTCCAATCGGGCCCATCGGCTCCAGTTCGGCCAGCGCGATAAGCACCGTCTCTGCGTCGCGGATCGCGATTGCGGTCAGGGTCCGCAGATGGCCGAGCCATCCCGACCAGGTCGCTTCGCCCGGCAGCGCGCCGAGCGCCTCGACGATCGGCAGCGCATACTCGCGCAGATGGGCGAGGTCGACCAGTTGACGATCGAGCGCCGCCGCGCGCGCGTCTTCGTCGGTGAGCTCGCGCCGCCGCAGCTCAAGCTCCGCCGCGAGCCCGCCGAGCCGCCGCAACCATCGATCGCGTCCGCCGACCACCGCCGCCTCGACCAGCAATCGTTCCCATCGCCAGGGCGCCACCAGCGAGCCCTCGACGACCGGCACCGGGTCGCGCTCGATCGGATCGGCCTCGGCTTGCGGCGGTTCGAGCTCCAGGTCGGCGGCGAGCGCGGCGGGGCCGAGTTCGGTCGCCGGCGCGACGAATTCCGCATCGTCGTCGTCGGTCGTCGGCGCTTGCGGATTGCGATACGGCAGTTGCGCGAGCGATAGGTATTCGGCGAAGCGGCGCGCGGACAGACCCTCGGCGGCGCAGGCCAGCAGCGCCAACAGCGCGCGTCCGCCCGGCTCGGGCAACGACGTGCCGCGCGCGAAATAGGCCGGCAGGCCGGCGCGGTCGAGCGCTTCCTTCAGGTACGGCGAGTAACGGCCCGGCGCATGCAGCAGCACGGCGATCCGATCCAGCGCCACGCCGAGATAGGCCTGGGCCTGGATCAGCCGGGCGATTTCGACGCACTCCTGCATCTCACCGGCCGCCGAACGCACGATCACGCTCTCGTCGAGCGGGCTTTCCGCGGGCGAGGTCTCGGCGAACAGATGGTTCTGAAGGCGCTCGAGCGAGGACTGCGCGGCCGTCGTATCAGCGTGGGCGGCGGGCTCGGCGATAGTCGCGAAGCCCTCCTCGAGCATCGTCAAGGTCGGATGGTCGCCGGCCGGCGCCGTGGCGATAATCCGGGGCGCACGGGCGGCGAGTGCGCGCACCAACTCGCGCTCGGCGCTGGTGCGGATCGCGATATCGAACAGCAGGATCGGCAGGCCGATAAAACGTGGCGGTGGAGTGGCCGCGGCGGCGGCGATCGCGAGCTCGATTATCGCGGCGCGGTCGGCGAGCCCGGCCGCGTCCAGCTCGGCGGCATAAGTCGCGAGCAGTCGGGCGACAGTCGCCTCGCGCGCCTCCGGCACGTCGAGCGCGGCCGGATCGATCCCGTTCAAACGCAACTCGCCAAGCGTGGCGGCCAGCGCACCCGGGAAACCGGGGCGAGTCGCCACCGGCTCGAAGTACGAAAGCTCGTCGGCCTGGGCGAGCCGATAGATCGTGCGCGCAGCGACCGCCTCGAGCGCGAGACCGTCGGCCGCGACCAGCCCGCGCGCCGCCATCGCCTCCGCCGCCACCAATCCAATCAGGCGGTTGAAGGTCATGCGATGGATTCCGAACAGCGCGCCGCGGCGCGCGGCGAAAGCGCGGACCAGATCGTCGGTCGCCTGCTGGTTCTGTGCGACGACGATGGCTTCGGTGCCCGGCGCAAGCGCGTCGAGCCACGCATCGGCGGCCGCGATCCGATCGTGAACGCGGGGCGCGATCACAATCCGTGGACGATGCGCGGATGCTTCGGACTCCATCGGATAATGACGTCGCAGGCGGACGTCTCGACTATGGTTCGCCGCCGCGGCGCGTATCTCAAGGGCCGCCGGGCGATTCTGTCAACAACCGGGGCGGCAGGAGCGGGATTCGTCCCGCTTGGATAGCGGCCGCGCCCGGCGGGCTTACCTGATCAGCGCGACACTATCGCCGACGCGCACCCGCCCCGGCTGCTCGACCGCCGCGTAGGCGCCGACCAGGGCGCTGTGATGGCTCGCGGCGGTGCGCAGCACGGCCAGGTCGCGCGGCAGATCGT
>Ga0307373_10000587_pt1 | contig 70047 bp, 101 predicted proteins | sample OX2MG_FD_202534 | JGI IMG/M metagenome (GOLD analysis project Ga0307373, IMG submission 202534) | Soil microbial communities from Risofladan, Vaasa, Finland - OX-2 | ecosystem: Environmental > Terrestrial > Soil > Coastal area > Acid sulfate soil | place: Finland: Risofladan, Vaasa | collected... | reverse complement strand
GTCCTGGGCGAGGCTGGTCGCGAGGGCCTCACGAGCGCGGTCTGCCTCATCTGGGCTCCGAGCTTCGACGGTGACGCTGAGAGATACCCGGCACACCGCATCCTGGTGGATGGCCAGGCGCTCTTGAAACTCGGCAACCTCCGCCTCGGCGGCGCTGTGCTCGACATCCCCTCCGGGTCGCTTGGCCTGGGTGGCGCGGTGCATGCGCCGCTCTTGATCAAGGATGCTCTTGGCCTGGGCGGCCGCCACCGGGAACCAGTGCAGGGCGGCGGTGCTCCGCGCATTGGTTTGGAGAAGGGCTTTCATCGCCGCGCCCGGCATCAGGCTCGGGGGGAGCTTGGTGACCACCAGCGTCGCCAGGTGCCGGCCCGATAGACGGATGGCCCCATTGGCCGCCGCCCCCTCCTCGGCGGCGAGCAGGGTCCGCTCGCAGTCGGCCCGAAGCTGGAGGGCCTCGACTGGCTCGCAGGTCAGGTTCAGCTGGAGCGCAACTCTAAGGGCCAGTTCCAGGACGTGCTCGGCCTCCGCCCGCTTGATGGCAGATTGAGTGCCGAGCGGTCCCAGGAGGCCACCGACCGGAAGACCCTTCTTGGTGCCCCTCCCTGGCGCGAATACGACCATGTGGCGAAGGTGAAGACTTTGGCTCGCCACGGTCCCGGCGAGAGCCCGCTCCTCTCTCGCCAGTTCGGAGTCGTTCACCACTGCCTGATCGAACAGCTCCTGAGCACTCCCACCGTCCCAGTAGTCGCGCACGGCGATGATCTGGGCGGGACAGTCGACCTGGCTCAGCCACTGGATGCACCTCCTGGACCAGGTTGCGTAGCCGAGCTCGTTGAGAGCGGTGGCAGGGCCCTGAATGGCCACGACCGCGTACCACCCGCCAGGGACGATCTCGATCAGCCCGTCACGAACGGTCCGGAGACGAGGCAGAGCGCTGAGACCCGCCACCTGCTTTGGCATGGTGCGGGCTGCCCCGGTGTTCCTCACCTCGAGAGCGTTGCCACGCAGACGAACGTCGGCGCGGCCCACGACCCCTCCCTGAATGCTTCGTGGCAACCACTGCCCGATGGCGCCGGCCATGAACCACGTGCCTACCCAGATCCCCTCTTTTGTGATCGTCGCGGTCCCGACCGCCAACAGCATCGCGCCCAGCGCAACTGTCAGGGAGCCAGGCTCAGGAATGAGGCGAAGGGCGACAAATGCGGGCACGGCCGCGAGCGCCAGAGCGATCATCTGGCGGACGGTCAGCATCACACCGCCCACGGGAATCTGAACCTGAGTGTCGTGGGCGAGCGGCACCCCCACCATCTCGTTGTACTCGCCCTTCATCCCCCACCCCCATCAGTGGATGGCCGGGTGCCGTGCTTGGCCCTATGGGCCAGAAGCTGCGCTTCCAGGTGAGCATCCTGAGTCTGAGTCAACCTGGAGGCCAGCCCGACACGCTTTGGGTGCCGCAGGTTCATCGCGTTGGCGTGGGCCAGCGACGCCGCGTTCTCGCGAATTGCGTCGAACTCCGCCCTTGCCTGCGACCTCTCCTCGGCGACGAGCCGCTGCTGGGTCGTGATGTGCACCTGAGCGCGCTGTCGCAGCTGAGCCGCCGCCTGCTCCCGATCGTCCTGAACGATGGAGACCGAGCTGTGTCCGTTACGAGCCAGGTGGTCGTGAACGGCGGCATCGTCGCGGCCCGCGGAGATGTCATCCGCGCTTGTCATCCAACGGTCGTGGTCTGCACGAGCCGCTTCCAGGACGCTGACATGCCGCTGGGCCATCTGGGACTCCACCTCACGCCAATGGGAATCGAACTGGGATGCGGTGGAGCGGCCGGCTCGGGTCGCGCCGAAGGCCCGCTGGGCATCGCCCGAGTTGGCTGTGCCCATCGCCATGCGGTATCCGCTGCCCGCCCCGTACACCAGGCTTCTTCCCCGGCCCTCGGGTCCTGGCCTCGCCATACCCTTCACGGCCCCGGCCACCGTGCCGGCGGCGACGCCAACCGCATCGGCCTGGACGTTGTGGCGTGGGAACAGGACTCCGAGCATGCCGCGTGGGCCGGCATCGAAGCCTCCCCCACCTGTCCCACTTCCCCCACCGCCACCGCCCGACCCGCTACCACCGCCGAGACGGGCTTGGCCAAGCTTGGTGAAGCTGCCCGACACACCGCTGGAGATCTGGGATCCAAGCACGTTCCGAACCGCTCTAGGCCCGAGCGCTCCGATCTCGACCAGACCGCCAATTCCGATTCCCGCCCCGCTCATCGTCCCGCTCTCCGCGGCCCGCACAGCCTTGGTCGTGAAGGTGAGCCCCACAGCCATCATGACCACCGTCGTGACCGCCTTCAGGGGGCCTACACCCGGACTGTCGAGGGCCAAGCCCAGAGTGATGGCGAAACCGGCACCACCAATGACTTGCGCAGCGATCGCTCCCGTCGCGGACCCCAGCCACCACCTGTAGAAGGCGTTCTGGTTGTCGTAGAGGGCGATCGGCAGGGCGATCGGCATCAGCGTCAGGCAGAAGATCAAGATCACGCTCCGCATGAACATCAATCCGATCAGGTAGATGAGAAGCGCGGCCAGGGTCAGGCCGAAGATGACCAGCAGCGGGGTCATGGGATCCCCCGGGAGCACGAACGCTGCCACCGCCGCCAGAAGGTCGGTACCGACCAGACTCCCCAGGGCGGTGCCCGCATGGCCCGCCGTCGTCACTGCCAACAGGGATCCCGTGAGAGCGGCGCCCATCTGGCTGAAGGCGGTAACGACGAACCCGAAGAGGTTGTAGCCGATGTTGGTGCCAGGTGCCAGAAGGATGGCCATGAAACCCCACTTGGGGACCACATCCATGAGCACCATGGTCGGAGTCATCTGCTCGTTCTTCCACAGATTCATCACGCGAAGCCCTGCGATTAGGGTGAGGATGGCCAGAGACGATGGAGCCAGCACCTGGTAGAACTTGTCCACCACTTCGTACTGGACCGGGTTCAGCTGTCCGGTCAGGGTTTGAAAGAGGAATCCCAGGGGCGTGTTCGGGTTGGACGGGTTGCCCAGGAGCGCATTGAAAACCAGAGACCACAGAGACTCCAGCGGCGACGTCACGAAGTGGAAGACGGTCCCGATGATCGACCCCAGGTCACCTATCCAAGACACCAGCCATTACTCCTTCAACGGGTTGAGAACATTCGCGAGATCCAACAGAGGGGGACGCTCGGCTCGGCAGGGTGCAAGCTGCCCCTCCCCAGTCGCCCGGGCTCAGGCGAGGTGGGTGGCCAGGATCGGAGCCATCACGCTCCACAGAGCTTCGAAGGCGAAGATACCTATGGCTGTCTCGCCGATCAGCATCGCGTGGGACTCGACCTTGGGATACCGCTGGAAGAGGGTGTAGCCGGCCACCAGAGGGATTCCGGCCGCCACCCAGGGCTGCACCTGGCTGATCAGGCTTCCGATGCACCCTCCGGCGGCCGCCGCGCTGCACGCGGTCGCCGCGACGGTGGGTGCGAGTGAGCTCAGGGACGTGAGCGCCGTTGGGACGTGGGGCACCAGAGACACCGCCGCCTGGACCAACTCGTTCATGATGATGAGACCTCCGTTGCGGGTGACTACCTGTTGCTCGGGCCTCTCAATGGCCCATTCAGTCTTGCCCCTGGGTAGGCGAGAACCGGATTGCCCGGGCCCAGGAGATCGGGGCGGAAGGCAGCCAGCATCTCGGGCGAGCGAGGCCCGTCAGCGGCGCTCCCGCGCAATGGCTGCAGGGAGGGGGTGTCGATAGCGTGAGCGACTTGTTCTGGCTTCATTTCAGAGCCCAGCCGAAGGCGGAAGGCAGATGACTTTGGGGGCGGGTCGGCCGTGTGGGGCCGGACCGATCTGCGGGTGTCCCGCTCGTGCGGCCTGCAGCGGCGTTCAGGAAGTACGACGCCTTGGCTCCATCCGCTCTCCCGCCCCGCGGCTGCAGCCGGAAGCCCGCGATGGCACCCTCAGCGGAAGGGCCGCTCGGCCGGGTTCGCGGGGGGGCGGTCGGAGTGAATATCTGGCGGGCGAGCCGAAACGGCTCCGGCCGCCTCCCCTGCCTCAGCTCCGCCGCGCTGTACTCGGTGACACTGGCCCAATCCTTGTGGCCGGCACCCGGACGGACGCACTGGACGCGAGGCCCCTGGGCAAGAGCGGCGGCAACCTCGATGCAAGCGGTCCCCCCTGGATTGGACGGGGTCTCGTCGTCCCGGTCGAAGGCGAGTAGAACCAGCTGCCGCCGCGGCAGTCTGCTCAGCCTCACGATTCCGGCGCGGTACCGCACGGTGCCGAAAGCCACGGTCGGGACGCCGCAGAGCTGAGTGAGTGCCATGGCGTCGAGAGCTCCCTCGACCACCGCGAAGCAGGGGGTCTTCAGGGACCCCTCGCGAAACAGGCCCCGCTCCCACTTGCCCTGGAATGCAGTGAAGCGATGACGGTCGGCCTTGGGCGCCTCAGGATTCACCGTCCGTCCGTAGAGGCAACTTGTCCGTCCGTACCACGTGTAGGGCAGCACGACACGGTGACGGAGGACATCTATGCCCCGGCCTCGCCCCGTCGCGTAGACAAGTCCGGCCGCCGCGAGTTCATCGACGCGGACAGGGTGCCCGTCGGGCCCGTCTCGCCCGAGCAGAAACCTCCCGCCCGGGGCCCAGCCGGCTTCGCTCACATCCATGAGGCCGCGGCCTCGCAGGTAGCGTTCCCCGGGAGAGCAAGGCATCAAGTCCCGGTAGAGGTTCATAGCCCAGGTCAGCAGACGCGACTCCGGCTCCGGAACCACGTCGGCGCGAGCGGCTACCGCCGATCGAGCAGATGGCCGCGTTGGCAGCGCAGGGGCTGACCTGTGTCCAAGGATTCCCAGGGCGCGGAGGCTCTCGGTGGTCGCGGAACTTGAGCATCCACTGAAGCAGTGCCAGCTGGCTCCGTCACCTCCGTCCAGCCGGGGCCCCACTGAAAAGGAGGGCGTCGTGTCCTGGTGAGACGGGCAGTGGGTTAGGCCGTGACCAGCGCGCAGGCTGCGAGCGCAGGCGCAGCCCGACCGGCCACAAGTCAGCGCTGCCAGCAGCTCGTCTGGCGTCGTCGGCGTGAAGGACCGAGGCACGTCCATGCCGCCAGTATGACTGGCAAACGAGGACAAAAGAGTGTCAATGCGGATATTCGCGTGGGGGACCCCATAGCGAGAGCCGGCGCCTGCGCCGATCTCACAGTGACAGCACGACCATGGTCGTCAGGGTTCGATGATGGCCGCTCTCGCCGCCGCTGCTCACCTTGCACCTGAGTTGAGGCCTCGCCCGGACCCGCTCTGGACATGTCCGGTGGACGAAGAAGGGTGGATCGGACACCTGCGACCGAGCCTGGCTTCTGCCCTGTCGGTCCCAGCGGGCCGGTTCACGAAGCGACCGCCCAAGGGCCTCGTCCGGCCGGTAGCGTCAGAGAACGGGCACGAGTAGCTCAGCGGAGATGCCTGAGCATGCCCGGCAGCGGGTCCCGAGCACCCCAACCACCTCCTGCAGCCCAGGAGGCCAACTCCCCGGGATTGGGTATGGTGCTCCCATTGGTAATGGCCGCGACGGGCTGCCGTGCCGGAGCCGCTCCGCAGGGCAAGGTGCGCTTGGCGTAGCAGCGCTTGTCCTCAGCCCGGCCACCCGGGCGGATGTTACCTCTTCCAGCCCAAGTGCCCCTACTTTTCTGTCGCTCAGCCGGCATGGACCGTGGAAGAGGCCCTCTGCCGAGTTATGTGCTAACGTGACATAAGCAAGGAGGCTTACGTCACTTTGAGCAGGCTGATCCGGCAGCGCTGGAAGGGAGACCCGGGGGCGGGCGGTCCCCGGCGGGCTCGCGTCGGCTTCGACTACGAAGCCTTCGTCCCTGATCTCATTTCGAAGGCGGAGTGGTCATTCAACACCGCCACGATGGCCGAGGTGGATGCTGCTACCAGGGCGGTCGGGGCGATGACTGCGGCAGTGGGCGGCACCATGGCCGAGTCAGTCAGCAGGGTATTGCTTCGCGCTGAGAGCATCGCTTCTTCACGGATAGAGGGCTTGTCGGTCGGAAATCGCCGACTCGCCGAGGCTCTGTTCGATCCCAGCCTCGGGGATGCAACGGCCCGGTCGGTTCTGGCCAACGTCCATGCCATGGAGGAGGGATTGCGACAAGCCGACGAGGCACCACTCTCAGTGGCCCAGTTGCGACGGCTCCATGGCCTGCTGCTTGAGGGCGCTGATGCGAGGTTCAAGCCTGGAGAACTTCGGGACGATGTTGTTTGGGTCGGTGGCAGGCTCCCCAATCCGCGGGACGCGGAGTACATTCCGCCGCCGAGCGAGTTTGTCACTGGCCTGATGGAAGACCTGGTCGTGTTCTGTGGTCGGGACGACGTACCACCTCTGGCTCAGGCGGCTATCGCCCATGCGCAGTTCGAGACTATCCATCCCTTCTTTGACGGCAATGGCCGCGTGGGGCGTTGCTTGATCCACATGGTCATGCGCAAGCGAGGATTGGTTGAGAACTTGGTGCCACCCGTGAGCCAGATACTGGCGGCCAACGGCCGAGCGTACGTGGGCGGGCTGGTGGGCTACCGCGGAGGCAAGGTGGCCGAGTGGTGCGAAACGTTCGCGGCCGCGGTTCAGACAGCGTGTGAGCGCACCGGAGCTCTGGCGTCGGTGTTCGAGGAGCTACGCCAAAAGTGGCGAGGCCAAGTTGCGCTGGCGAGGAGTGACGCCACCGTCTACTCGGTGATCGACCTGCTGCCCACCTCTCCGGTCATCGACATCGGTCGGGCGAGCGCTACGCTGGGCCGGGTGCGGAGCGCCGTTACGCCAGCGATCGAGAGCCTGGAGGCCGGTGGCGTCCTTACCCCGCTGAAGGCTGGTGCCCGCCGAGGCAGGGTCTGGGCCGCCAGGGAGGTCTTCGGCGTGCTGGACTCCTTCGAGTGGACGCTGGCAACGCCAACCGGACTAGCTGAGCCTCAGCGGTCCAGGCCGAGGCGGCCAAGTAAGGTCCGTTTCGACTTCAGGGCCCGGTAGCGACGGCTCCATCGCCCCCGTGAACTGCAGGTGCCGTCTGGACACTCTGCCGGTAGCGATTCTCAAAGCGTGATCCGAGTGGTGTCCGGATCTCTCCCATCGTTGAGACCATTCCCAGCCCCAACAGGCAACGGACGCATCAACGTGTTCACCGCTCACCCGCCTGGAGGGGTCGGGCCCGTCCTCTTCGCCGCCTGAGTCGCCACGATCCCCTGGATCCTCTCCGTGTACTGCTTTGACTTCAGCAAGGGCCGCACGACCGCCTTGGCGCCCTCGACCTTCAGATCCGGCAGCTCGGAGCCCTTCATCACTCTGGCGACCGCGACCAGGTCGCACTCCGGGATCGCATCGAGAGGCATCTCGTAGCTGGGCCGGCCGAGTTTGGGGTTTGCGACGACCTCGAATGCCCCGGTCAGGAGATCGCCCTGTTGGTGACCGAGGGCAGGAGCCCGGTCGAGCTTGAACCTGATGCGAGCCGCGCTCCGGAGCGGCACATCCTGGACGATGTCCTCGACGCTGGTGATTCCCCGCTCCTGCCTGACCGTGGCCACGCAGGCGGCAATCGCCTCGAAGAAGGCGTCCTGGACATCCACCGGCTCACCGCTGGCTCGCGCCTTGACCGCTGCCCGCTCGAACTCCACCGTCGGCCGCACATGCAACTGAAGGAGCTTGTCCACGAACTGAGGCGCCAACTCCGACCTCCTGCCCACAATCACCCGCTCTTCGAATTCGCTCATCAGCCGGTCCACGGTGTCCAGGAGAGATGTGACCGGGTCGTGCTGGTCCAGCTCTCGACGGGAGATGGCTGACTCGAGTTCGGACTGGGGAACGTCGTCGAGCTCCAGAGCTTCAACACCGGAGAACCCCGCCAGGGTGACTGCATCTGCCTGCCGGAGAGCTCGCTCCAGGTCTTCGACGCTGTCTGCCCTTCCGGCTCGAGCCAGTCGCCGGGTCAGACGCGACCACTGGACGGGTCGCTTGCCCAGCCCCCGCCTGGTCACGTTGATCGCGTCGCGCACCATCGGCCCGCTGACCAGCGAGACTCCAGCCGGCCTGGACGCGGCGGAGCCGGGGTCACCCGGAGTGTCCAGGCGCCGATATTCAACCTTGACGTATGACTCTGAGACGGAGACAACCCGGCCCATGCGGGTCTTCGCCGGGTCCGCAAAGTACCACTGGTTCAGCAAGTAGGCCAGCGTCGGTACAGGTCCGCTCCTGGTTGGCGGGGGCATAACGAGACCATACCCCGCAAACGCGGACATTTGAGGGACAATCGCGCCCCCATCCCCTGAGCGAATATGACCCTTGAGGTGGTGTCAACTCCCGAGAACGAAAGGGCCGCTCCGGCCCCAGTTCGGGGATGACTCGGGAGCGCGCCTAAGGGGCCTCGAATCCTGGCAAGTAGGGGGCGCCCGAGCCCCGGCCGGCGGTGGTCAACCGCCCATCGTTCGGCCCTTGCCTCAGCGCGGCGACCTCGGCCAGTGCCGCCTTTGCCTGCTCTGCGTTCTCAAGGGGAGCCTCCGCAGCGGAATGAGGCCTCGCGGTGGTATCCGGTCTCATGCGACGCTCCCAATCGATGGGCTCGGCCAGAGGCTCGTCCTTCTCGTCAATGCCCCACCGCTCTGCCATGGCCCGGACCCAGTTCGCGGTGGCCGTCCGGCAGAAGCTGCTGCCAACGTCCTTCAAGAGCACCTCGGAACCTGACCACACCCCGACAACCTCCAGCCGCTGCTTCCGCCGCCTGTCCGCGTAGAAGCGCAAACCCGTCAGGTGGGCCAGCGGATGCCACCTGGCGGCACCGAGTTCAGGATCCCTATCCGGGTTCAGCGGAACCGGCGCGGGCGGAATTGTGAATCTAACTCCACGGGGCATGTGGCGCCTCCTCTTGGCGAAGTTGTGGCCTGCAACTTGCCAATTGGTACCATCTCGGCGATCGTGAAAAAAGGGTCGATGGTGGAGCCAGCGTTGAGTGCGGTCCCGACATGGACCTCCGATTAGAAGGGGATGTCGTCGGGATCGATGTCGGTGCCATCGCCCTGGGCCACGGCCGCTCCGCCAGGAACCCGGGCGGTGCCGTTGAGACCATGCGCATAGGCCTGCCCGGAGGACGGCGCAGCTGGGCGGGTTGCGGCTCCCGGACCCGCGGTTGCGGGGGTCCCATCAGCAGTGCCCTTGGACTCAAGGAACTGGATGTCGTTGCAGTTAACCTCGGTGCGGTACCGCTTCAGGCCATCCTGCCCCTCCCAGGAGCGGGTCTGCAGGCGGCCTTCGATGTAGACCAGGCTGCCCTTCTTCAAGTACTGTCCGGCGAGTTCGGCCAGCTTCCGGCCGCCCATGTTCCAGACCACCACATCGTGGTAGTCGGTGTACTCCTTGCGCTCGCCATCCTCTGATGATCCGTACCGGTTCGTGGCGAGCCGGACTTGGGTCACCGGCTGCCCGCTCGGGAGATACCTCATCTCCGGGTCGGCGGTGAGCCGTCCGATCAGCATCACCCGGTTCAGGCTACCTGCCACTTCAGCTCCTCCTCTTCATATTTGATCTGCCGCTGAGAGACCAAGGTACGGCAGGGAAAGGCCTCCACACGGGTCCGCCGAACAGTTTACGTCACCCTCCCCCTAGGTAACAGGAAAACGGGGCGGCAAGGACGGGTTATCCTGGGAGAATGGGCGCAGGTAGCGAGGTGAGGATCGTGGCAGCCCACGCCGTGCCCGTGGTCTTGCTCCTCGGGGCCCTGCTCGTGGCCGGCTGCGGCGAGACCGTCTACCCGACCGGCCAGGGGCCATCACCAACCACGCCCGCCTCGGCGGCCCTTCCTGCATCTCCATCATGGATCCCCGCAACCCAGGTGGCCGGGGTAGCCAACAGTCTCCTCAGCGGTCTGCAGCCTCCCTGCCAGGTCCAGCTTGAGATGTACGAACTGGGGAACCAGACCCTGGTCGGTGATCTCGTTGGTGCCCGCCGGAGGGGCTGCCAGGTGGAGGTCATGCTGGACGGTACGGAGAGCCAGTCCCTCGCCAGCGCCAGTGAACTGAAGGCTGGCGGGGTGGCCGTGAAGCTTGCCCACATCCCCGGTGGTATCGATCATGTGAAGGCACTGGTGCTGGACGGGGGCCGGGTAGTCCTGATTGGAGGGGTGAACTGGGGAAAGTCGTCGTCGTATACGGCAGACGCCGACATGCTCATCCCGCAAGACCCTGCAGCAGCCGCCAGGCTGACGGCCGACTGGGACAGCACCACCCAGGATTGGGCCGGCGGGCAGGTGGGGCCGGAGGCCTTGGAGGGCCCGGCCATCAGCCAGGCGATGCTCAGCGTCATCGCTTCGGCGAAGAGCAAGCTCCTGGTCCTCACCAACTACGCGACATCCTATGTGGTGCAGGACGCCCTCGCAGCCGATGCGGGCCGCGGGGTGACGGTCGATGTGCTCCTCAACCCTCTGGGCTACGGGGCCAAGGGAGCCGCCTCCTGGTTATCGAACCACCGGGTTCACGTCCGCTGGGCCCCGGACTCTCCCTACCTCCACGCCAAGGTGATCCTCTCCCCCACCGAGGGGCTCGGGGGGAGCGCCAACCTCAGCTACCACGGGCTGAGCATCAACCGAGAGATGGACGCCATGGTGCCCGCCTCCCTGCTGCCGGCGGCGTGGCAATGGGGCGAAGCCTTGTGGGGCAAGGGCACGCCGGCGGGCTGAGCGGCCTCCGGAACGGCCCTGCTCTCCGGACCCACCGCTGCCAGCCCGAATGGGCCCGCGCCCACCGCATAACAGTCTCGCTCAGACCTTCAGAACAGTCAGGCCCGGCAGACCGTCGAAGTCGTCGTCCTGGGTTGCTACTGCAGCGTCGTGAGCCAGTGCGGTAGCCGCGATCAACGTGTCCAAAACGCGCGGATTGCGACCAGCCGTCCGCAGCTGCGCGACGAGGCGAGCGAACTGATCCGCAACCTGATCATCGACTGGGAGGGGCCTGTGGTCCCGGGTTGCAACCTCCAGAGTGGCAAGCCGAGTCGCCCTGGTGACCGGGTCATCAGCCACCAAGACCCCCAGCCGGAGCTCCGCCACGGTGATCACAGAGATTGCAGTTGCCGCTTCGTCGGGAAGCGCTGCAAGGCGCCGCCCGGTCTCGCGAGCAATGAAGACTGATGTATCGAGGACGATGTTCACAGGTCGGCCACCCGATCTGGGATCAGACGATCCAACTCCGCTGCCAACCCAACGTCCGCCGCGGTCGCCTGGATCCGTGCCCACACCTGTTGAGCCGGCACCCAAGCCAGTCGACGCTCCAACGGCACCAGGGCTGCCACAGGGCGACGGTCAACCGTTACGACGATGCTCTCTCCGGCCTCCACCCGTCGGAGGATGGCGGAGGTCGTGGCGCGCAGCTCTCGAAGCGGAATCTGGGTCACACCCGTAGTATATCAGCTACGCGGGCCAGTCAGAGACGCCATGGTGCCCGCATCCCTGCTGCCCAGCCTGGGCATGGGGCGAGGCGCTCTGGGCAAGGGGACGCCAGCGGGCTAATGATGCCCAGGTCTCCCGAGCGCCGTGCAGGACTCTGCTCCGCCAGTGGGCTAGGTGGTTGGGTTGGCCCAGGCCTCCCGCGCCAGCTCGATGGCCCGAGCCCGCCCCAGTTGGGCAATATCGGCGAGGGACATTCCCAGCCGCGCAGTAAGCAGCTCGGCAGCCCACAGTGGGATCTGCTCGATCTCCTCCTCAAAAGGTTGGCGGCTTGGCCGCTGGACCGGCTTCTTGTCCCGAAGTGACTTCCAGAAGTCCTCGTCGCTGACACCGAGTTGATCGCGAAGGATCGCCCGCCACCGGCCTTGGCTCATCGTCTTCTTCGATGAGTGCGAGACGCGCGTCTCTAGAACGGCGCCATCATCCAGCACAAGTCTGTAGTAACGATGATCCGGGCTCCGACCTACGGACACCTCCTCCCATCCGTCGATCCGGCAGAAGGCTTCTACCTCAGCCCAGTCCGGCGTCCTCACCCAGCGGTGGCCTGGACCCTGGAGTCTTCCAAGAGGAGCGCCGACCGACGCTCTGGAGGAGTGATCTTGAACCGGAGCAGGTAGGGCAGATGCTGGGCCCGGTTGGTGCGGCGATAGAAGGCGTAGTCGCCAAGGAACCGCTCAGCATAGGCGTCTAGTTCGGCCACGAGGTCCGACATCGCCTCATCCACCGTCTCTCCGAAACCGAGCAGGCCAAATTCGGACAGACGGACAGTGACCTCCCCTTCGTCGAGGATGACCTCTGGCTGGAAACGGTAACCCGCGAAAGCGGCCTCGGCCACCTCCCCGCCGATCAGGAGTGCGCGCTCACGGCCACCGTTCCGATCGATCACCTTGGTGTGCTGGCGGTGCACAACCTCGGTCATCACCTCTGAGAGGGACGCCTTGGCCTTGGTGAACTCGATCTCGGTAGTTGGTTCCATTTGGCAAGAGTAGCTCAGATTGACCAGAGTGACCAGTTGGGCTCCCTCGAGAGATGGACGCCATGGTGCCCGCCTCGCTCCTGCCTCCGGGCGGCCATAGTTGAGTCTGGGGTGAGGGCTTGTGGGGCCAGGGGACGCTGGAGGGGTGAGCAGTGGGCCATGCGCGACTGGCTGCGACCAGTGCGCGGCAATACCGGGTATACTGAACCTGTGGCCAAGGTTATGGTGTCACTCCCCAACGATCTGCTGCGAGCCGTCGACATGGAGGCTGGCCGTCGCGGAACCACTCGAAGCGGGCTCCTGCGGGAACTGGCTGAGGACGCCATGCGAAGCCGCTGCCTAAAGAGGGGTGAGCGCATGACCGAGATAGACAGCCTCGGGGGACCTCCTCGGGGTCACGGAGGTCATGTGGCTGAGCTGGTCAAGGCCACCCGACCGGAACCTTGACCCTCTGGCTGGTTGATGCGAGTGTCCTGCTCGCTCGAGAGGATTTGGATGACGCCAACCATAGCCAAGCTGTCCGGCTGCTTGCCGGTGCCGACCCACTTGCCACCCTGGATCTGGCGTTCTACGAGGTGACCAACGTGGCGGTGCGTTCCTGGCATGACGAATTGGCCGCGCGCCGGTTGTGTGAGCGCGTCAGTGTCGTGGCGAATGATGGCGGCCTGATCCGGGCCGACTCGCAGCTCCTCGCCAACGCGGCGCTCATCGCTACCGAGCACGGCATCTCGGCCTACGCCGCCGCCTATGTGGCGGCCGCTCGAAGCGCGAATGGCCAGCTCGTGAGCTGTGACGTGCGCGACCTCGTGTCACGGGGCCTGGCTTGCCTCCCCCGTGATGCCATCTCTGGGCCACTGGGCACCCGGTAGCCCAGCCCCAGATGGCCTGGTGCCCGCCTCGCTTCTACCTGCTGCCCGGGGTGAGGGCTTGTGGAGCAAGGGCACGCCGGCGGGGTGAATGGCCAGCGCCTCAAGGGCGATGGAGCGCACCATCAGTCGGGCGGGTGGTACTCCAGACGGTATGAGCACGGTGGAGAAGGTCACGGTCAGTCTGCCAGCCGAGCTGCTGGCTCGGATCGAGGATCGTCGTCGCGGCCGCGAAACCAGCCGTTCCCAAGTGGTGTCGGAACTGCTTTGGCGCGGTTGGCGCCAAGCTGAAACCGAAGACCGGGAGCAGCGGTACCGCGCCTCTTACCAGGCGGAGCCCGACACCAGGGACGAGCAGGCGTGGGCCGACCAGGCGGCAGCCGATATGCTCGGCGAGGAGAACTCCGACTGGGGGACCGACGACGTCGGCAAGGATTCGTCGAGCTGAGGTCGGGTGGGCTGAACGGCCAACGCCATCCCGTACCCCTGCTGTCTTGGGACGCGCACGGCGACTGGCGGGACCATGTGATTGTGGCGGACATCACAACCCACGTTGGGGGTCTCGATGCCGAGGTCCCCCTCATTGAGGTCGACGGAATGCCGCGGTCTTGCGTGGTCAACCTGGACAACATCGCGACGGTCCCGCGCAGTGTGCTTCGATCTCGCCTAACCAGGCTCAGCCCATCGCGGATGACCGAGGTCAACCTTGCAACTCATTTGGCGCTCGGCCTCCCTCTCCCCTGCGGCATCGCGTAGTCGTTGTCGGTCGTGGCCAGAGGGCTTGGACGATTACGGTTCGCGAACGACCTCGTGGCCTCCGATTCGACGCCACCGGACAGCTGGCTCACCGGCGAGGTCCACCCACTCGAAGGTTGCTCGACCATCTGGGCCGGCAAACGACCAGGTCATCTCCCAGATGCCCGGGGCACCATGCACGGGCTTGACCCGCAAGGCATTTGGCCAGCCGGCTCCGGGGTCCTGCCGATACGCAACGGCCGCAACATGAAAGCGATCGACGGCCTGTCGGACGAGCCGGCGTTCATCGTCGGTGAGGCGTTGCCAGTCAGCCTTGAACCGCTCAGTTCGCTCGAACTTCACGCATCGAGGTCGGAGAAGAAGGCGTCGGGACCCTCTGTCACCACCACCCGGCCGGCGGCGATGTCGGCGTCGGCCTCGCGCTCCATTCGCTGCCACCGCTCGGTCCAAAACCAGGCCTGGTCGCTGGGAACCGGAATGACCGGGTGCAACTCGATCACGCCGTCTGGACGCTCGACCATCCGAACTTGGGCTCCGGGCAGATCAAGACTCAAACGGTGCCGGACCTGAGGGGGAAGCGCAACGGTGCCACGGCTCTGGACCGTGAGGAATGTGTCGCTCATGACCGAAGTATAGCAGCAATGCAGCAAGGGCGCTAAACGGCAAGTGGCCCGAGCGGCATGACCGACCCAGCCCATCCCTATAGAATCCCCGACTGGGCACGACAACGCGTAGCCGAGATTACAGGAGGCTCTCTATGAATCGTCGCGAACTGGCCAAGACCTTGCAGGCCCAGCTGCTCTATGACGGCGACCCGAGTGACCCCGTCTTCTCCAGCTTCAGCTTCGCCGACGAGACAGTCCAGCTGATCTTCGGACTGATCGGGCAGAAGCTGGAGGCCGGGGAGGAGGTCAGCATCGCCGGCTTCGGACGCTGGAAGATCCGCGAGAGCCCGGGTGGGATGCGGCGCAACCCCAGCACCGGAGCGACGATCAAGGTGGGACCCTCCAAGAAGGTCCGCTTCTATCCGGCTAGCGCCCTCAAGGTGTCGGTCGCCGCCAAGCCCGTCCGCCGGCGCACGACCCGTCGTCCCACCTGAGCGGGCGACCCCGAGTAACCTCGGGGCAAAGGGGGAGCGGTGCGCTTCGAGAGTTTCTCCTTCGGCTCCATCCGGATCGACGGCGTGGTCTACGAGCACGACCTAGTCATCGACCGGGGCCAGATTCGGAAGCGGAAGAAGAGCGCCTCCAAGGAGTATCGGGCCGCCTACGGGCACACGCCGCTCTCGCTCAAGGAAGACCTCCCGTGGCGCTGCCGCCGCCTGGTGGTGGGCACCGGAGCCCAGGGCGCGTTGCCTGTGATGGACGAAGTCCTACAGGAGGCCAAGCTTCGCAAGGTCGAACTCCTGAGCCTGCCCACCGCCGAGGCGATCGCCATCCTGAATCGCGGCGGCAACGACACCAACGCCATCCTGCACGTGACCTGCTGAGATTGACCACCTGGTGCCGGGGCCGACCATGAGCGGAAGCGCGGGCGATCTCGTCATCGGTGCCGTCCACCCCGACCGCCAACACCTCCACCAGCACCTCTTCGCCTCTCGGCTTCGGGTCGGGCACCTCCGCGAAGCGATCTGAGCTGGCCTGGCCGGGAGTCACGACAACGGCATGCAAGGTTGCGCCTCCTGGGTGGCGGAGGTTGGCACTGGCGTCAGGGACCCAACCGGATCACGACGCTGTCGCGAAACAGCTGTGGGAGGAGGATACCCATCCGCCTGTAGACAGACTCTGGGACGGAAATATCGGCCAGGTACAGATCCCCGACCGTCGGCGCCTCCAGCAGGCCGACCTTGGGTAGAGCCAGGGTCAGCGTGGCCGCCGCCACGATGCTTATGGCCGCCGCGATTCCCGTCGTGACGTCGAGCCCGGTTGGGGTGTCGAGGGCGAGGATCGGGGATGGCTGGCCGTTTGCCCATTCGATCAGCTCGCCCACCCGGCCCTCGGGGCTGCCGTGCAGGCTGTAGCCGATTAGAGCATCCACGACCAGCTGCGCCGGTGCTGGCAACTCCACGATGGCCACACCCATGCGGCAGAGGATGTCGGCCTGATGGGCCGGGATCGGGGCGAGATTGTCCGGATCGGAGAGGACCACTTGGACGGCACAACCCCGGTTGGCGAGATGCCGGGCGGCGACCATACCACCGCCGCCGTTGCCGCCCGGACCGGCCAGCACCGTCACCGACCTCGGTGAGAAGCGGGTGATCGCCAGCTCCGCCAAGCTACGCCCGGCGTTCTCCATCATCTGGGTCAACTCGATGTGGAGGTCTTCGATCATCGCCCGGTCGACCTCGCGCATCTGCGCACCGCTGAGGGCGGGTAGGTCGAAGCGGTCCTGCGCAGTCATCTCCACACTCCCGGTCCGATGGGAACGCCAGGTCCGAAGGCGGGCAGGCGGCGAGTTGATCGCCGCGCAGTGCCGAGCGTCCAGCCAACCGGTATTCGCAAACGCCCTGTAGGCGCACCCCATCGCGCTGGACCGTAGGCACCTGGACGCGCACGCCGTCGAGCTACCACACGCACCTAGGCTATCCGTGGGATCGCCATGGGCCGCCGCCTAGGCCTTGAGGGTAAAGCCAAGCTTGTTGGCGAGCTCCTCGTCCGATGGCTCAAACAGGTAACTGCCGTCGGGAAAGACGATCGTGGGGATGGTCCTTCCCCCGTTCTGGATGCTTTGGACGAAGTCCAAGCCTGCCTCGTCCTCATCGATATCGATCCAATCAAAACCGATCCCATGGCCCCTCAGGACGGCCTTGCTGCGGTGGCAATCCGGACACCAAGAGGTTCCGTACACGGTGACTTCAGCCATCGACGAAGTTTCACACATAAGCGACCGGTGCGGATCCTGCACCACGGCCTGACCGCCTTGACTGTCGGCGGTGGTGCAGGCACGTGATCACCGACGCGAGCCCTGGCGCGCGGGGTTCACCCCGGGCGCCTATGGCCCCGGCAACGAGCCGCAGTCGGCTCCGAGCTCGGAGCGCCCCCTCGCTGCCCCAGTGGCGAGGCGCGGGGACCACGATCCCGAAGTCCGTGGAATCGGGTAGCAGTTCCACGTCACTCAAGGGTCCACCAAGCCCATCCGCCTGATCGAGGAGAACGCAGACCAGATCTCCACCATCGCGCTAGCGCCGAACCAGCCAGCGAAGGCGACGCGCCTGCTGCAGCCCGGCCTCGGCAGCCGCCTTACCAACTGAGGTCGAGTAGGTTGGGTAGATGTGGACCAAGTTGTAGACGGCATCTATCTTGAGCCGCTGTGAGATCGCCAGGGCAAGTTCATGGATCATCTCACCGGCGCTGGGGGCGAGGATGTGAGCACCCACCAGCCGCCGTCCCGCAGTGATCAGCATCACCTCTCCAGCGGTGGCGCCGTCGGCCCTGGCCCGGTCTGAGTGGATCAGCTCTGAGCGCCAGACCTCAACCTTGCGATGACTCGCCTGCGCCTCGGACACGGTGAGTCCGGCGTGCGCCAGCTGGGGGTCGGTGAAGGTACACCATGGCACCAACTCAGGGGCTCTTCCCCGGCCAGGGAAGAACATGCCCCGCAGGGCCTGCACTGCCTCATAGCCGGCGGAATGGGTGAACAGATAGCGCCCGGTGACATCACCGCAGGCATAGATGCTCCTCACGGCGGTGCGCAGGCTGCGGTCCACCACGATCCCCGCCCGGCCCACCTCGACTCCCACTTCCTCAAGCCCCAGGCCGTCTACATTCGGTCTACGCCCGGTGCCAACGAAGATCTCCTGGCCCCTCCAGCTGCGCATCTGCCCACCGACCGTCCCCGTGACGGTCTTGCAGCCATCGTCGGACGTGACGCCATCGATCTGCACACCGGTCTCGATCACGACTCCATCACGGCGGAGCATCGCCACCAGGGTGGCCACCAACTCCGGCTCCTCCCGAACCGCGATCTGGTCCGCAGCCTCCAGGACCGTGACCTCCGCGCCCAAGCGTCGCATTCCCTGGGCCAGCTCGAGGGAGATCGGTCCCCCTCCGACGAAGATCAGACTTCCAGGCACACTCTCCAGCTGAAAGAAGGTCTCGCTGGTGATGAAGCCGACGTCGTGCAGACCGGGGATCGGCGGCACCGCAGGATGGCTACCGGTGCAGACGAGGATGAAGCGAGCCTTGATCGTTCTGCCGCCGACAGCGACCGTGTGCGGCCCAACCAGTCGGGCTGGCGCACCGACGATGACCTCGGCGCCGGTCTGCCGAAGCCGCTCGGGATCGTCATCGTTCGCGGCGATCTCGGCCTGAACCTGCGCGATGCGGCCCCAGATCGTGGGAAGATCCAGCAGCGGCTCGGCGGTGGTGATGCCTAATCGCCCAGCCGTGCGGATCGCATGAGCGGCGCCCGCCGCCGCGAGCAGGCTCTTGCTAGGCACGCAGCCGGTCCAGAGGCAGTCTCCACCGACTCGGGAACTCTCTACCGCCACCGTCCTGAGCCCTAACTGGCCGGCGAAATCGGCCGCCACGATACCCGCTGATCCAAGCCCGACGATGACCAGATCATAGTCGGGCCGCGAGCGCCTAACCATAGGTTGCAATCCTCCTTCGTCGCTGATTGAGGCGCCCAGTTCTGGCCGGGAGCCGCCCTGAATCCTCATCAAGCCCACCACGCCGGGGGCCGTCGCAGCCGGCCCGCAGCACCGCAGGACTCCGGCGAGAGTTCACCTCAATGCCGCCTGGGCCTAGTGCCCAGGCGGCGGGGAGGATGTTCTGTACGCCCGCGGACGGAGAAATGGGTGTGTCTGCCATGGCGTTGGCGCGGATGCGCAGCTCGGTCTCCGCCCGGACCAGGGAGGCCCTGCGGCTCACAGCGCATGCACTGTCCCTGATCAAGCCTTGGTGGCTACCAGGATGGTGTAGCCGAGGTTGCCCTGCTCGACCTCGCGCAGCGCGCTGGCGGCCATGTCCCGGGCCGACTTCCAATCGCCACCGGCCCAGTCAACCTTCTTGAGCGCCACCATCAGGGAGGCGGCCATCAGCTTCAGGCGGATTCCGTCGACCATTTCAACCAGCGCCTGGTCGTGGTTCTCCACCAGTACCGAGCCGAGGCCGGCTTCGGTCAGGTGCTGACGGTAGGAGTCCACGGATCCGGCGTCCCCGACGCAGGCAATCCAGGCCAGCAGCCCGCGCAGGTCCTCGGGAAGCTCGCGGTTGCGGGTCAGGTCGCTGATCCCGACCAGGCCCCCGTGCCGCAGCACCCGGGTCATCTCGGAAGCCGCGGTGGGCTTGTCTGGGAAGGTGCAGAATGCGCACTCGCACACCACCGCGTCGAAGCTGGCGGCCGGGAACGGCAGCCCCTCGGCGTCGCCCTTCCAGAAGAACACCCGGTCTGAGATCCCGGCCATGGCGGCGGCCTCAGTGGCACGCTCGACGTTGCGGGCGCTGAGATCCACCCCGGTCACCCGGCATGAGAAGCGCTGGGCCAAATGGATCGCTGACGTGCCGAGCCCGCTTGCCACGTCAAGGACGTGGTGCTGGGGACTCAGCTCCATCAGCTCGCCGAGCCTGCCGGTAAGCTCGACCCCTCCGGGGTGAAAGCTCTCTCCGACCAGCATCTTCGCCACATCGCTCGAGTAGAGCTCGGCGCAGCAGCTCTTGACCTCTTCGGCGGCGAGCGGAGGTCGGGGCACGACGCCGCTCATGACGGCACCCCCCTTCCGTTGGCAGCCATGGGAAGTGGCTTCACCGAAGCCTCAGCGGTGGCGGCAGGCAAATCGAACTTGAAGGTTATCGGGTCGGGCACGAACTCACGCTTCTCCCGCTTGGCGCGGTGGCGGCCACGCTGGCGAGCGGTCAATTGGGCCCGTGCCTGCTCCCGATAGCCGACTGTGTTGTAGGAGCAGAAGGGGATCTGATGCCCGTCGGGGAGGAGGAACTCCTTGCAGCACTTCATCAGGTTCTTTTGATTGAAGGTCCAAGGGTCCATGAAGTCCTGCAGCATCACCATGAACATCTTCTGGCCGATCTCGCCCAGATCCATCCCCGCCAGCCCGCAGGACTCACAGGAGAGCGCGAACTCGGCAGCCGCCTTGTCGCCTCCCGGCACCGCCGAGGAGGACCAGAGCCCCTCCAGCGCCTGCTTGATCTCCACGTCCAGCTCCGGTAAGGCCCGGTTGGTGAGGTAGTCCAGGTAGTCCTCCACGTTGAGGATCCGGGTGAGCGGAGTCACGGTGTCGCCCTCGACGAAGGCGTAGGTGACCGAGTTGCAGGTGGGGAAGCAGCACGGCACCGGCACGAAGTCGCTGACCTTGAAGAGGCCGGCGGTCTGCTCCTCCACCCCCAGCAGCACGTCTGGGATGGTCATCCTCTCCATCGGATCGTGCTCGCCGTGGCGGCCGGCGTGGAAGGCGGCCTGGAAGTTGATGCCCCTGACCGCCGGGTGCTTGAGGGCGAATTTGATGATCTCCCCCACCTCATGATCGTTAACCCCCTTCTCGACCGCCGGCACCAGCACCACCCCCAGGCCGGCCGCGGCAAGACGGTCGAGCGCCCGCAGCTTCTCTGGCAGGATCCCCGGCTCGCCCCTGATCACCTCGTAGGTGTGCTCCTCGAAGCCGTCGAACTGGAAGTAGATCGAGACCTTGAGCTCGGCTAGGTCGGCCACGAACTGATCATCCTGGGCGATCCGCTTGCCGTTGGTGTTGAGCATGACGTGGCGGATGTTGCGCGCCTTGGCGGCGCGCAGCATCTCCACGATCTGGGGATGGATGCTGGGCTCGCCGCCGGAGAACTGCACCACCTCCGGCTTGCCCTCGGTGCGCACCAGATTGTCCAGGATCCCCTCCACCTCTTCCAGGGTGAGGTTGAACCCGGGTCCCGCGTTGGCAAAGCAGAGCGGGCACTCCATATTGCAGGCGCTGTTGACCTCAATGATCCCCAGACAGGTGTGCTGCTGGTGATCCGGGCAGAGCCCGCAGTCGTAGGGGCAGCCGCGCTCGATCCCGTGGTTACGCTCGAGCGGAATGGTGCCTGGCTTGTTGTAGGCGGCATTGCGTACGTAGGCTTCGGCGTCGGCATAGATCAGCGCCTCGACCTCGCCATGGTCAGGGCAGCGCTTGCGCATGTAGACCTTGTTGTCGCGCAGCAGGATCTTGGCGTCGATGACCCGGCGGCACTGCGGGCAGATGCTCCGGGTGAGCTCGTAGAAGATGTAATCGGCGTCCTGCTTGACGCGAACCGTCCCGGGCGCGACTTCGGTCATGTTGCTCCCACCGTCTGTGTCGTTGGCTGATAGATCCGGTCGGTTCGGGAAGAAGCGACGGCTGGCGGCCGCTCCCCCCAGTTGCGGGCGAGGGCCCGGGCGGCCACCAGCAGCTGGCAGCCGACCGATAGGTATCGGAACGCTGCCGGGCGCGGGTAATCCAGGCTTCGACCGCCTTTGAAATAGGCGAAGGTGATGACAGCTGCGGGCAGCCCCCAGAGACCGAGAGCCACAGCCCGCAGGCCCAAGGACGGCTCCCGTTTGCTGACGAACCATGTCCAGAAGGTGATGTCGGCCAGCCCGTCGGCGTAGGCGCCGAAGGCCGTCTCGCCACCGCGGCGGGCGAGGAACCCGTCCAAGAAGTCGGTCGCCAGCGCCACGGGCGCCTGCAGTGGGGACCGCTCAGGCAGGAGCGCGGGCAGGTTGGCCCGCAGCAGGCTGAGGCGATTTGGCCATCCCAGGAAGCGGTCCTGCTCCCCAAGAAGGCCGAGATGGGTTATCCCCATGGCCCAGGTGAGCAGGGCCGCCCGGCGGTGGCCGGCACACGCCAGCAGCACCCCCAGCAAGGTCAGCTCGGAGGAAGCCCGGGGATGGGCGGCCGCCTGCTCCGCAGACTGAACCGAGCTGCGCCAGAGGAACCTCGCCCAGCCCCCAGCCGACCAGCGGCTCTGAACAAGCTCCGCGAGCGCCTGGTCGACGAAGGCGCGACTGGACAAGGGACGGTGGATCGGGGGGCGCTGCTTTACGTCCGAGAAAAGTGCGCGTGGGGAAGGGAACAGTGACCTCATTCCCGCGCCAGGCAAACCCATGTCTCGCCACGAGAGCCCCGGGTCACGACGGGCAAACCTGGGCCTCATGCCTACGCTCACGCCTCGCCTCTGGCCGGATAGTCCTTCGCCACGAAGAAGCTGATCGCGTCAACCAGGTCATCCACCCGCGGCCGCGCGGCCGGCATGGAATTGAGGATGACCATGTAGATGGTCCCATCGGGGCGAACCAGGAAAACCCCCGGCTCGGCGAAAAGAGCAGGCTCGGGCTCTTTGACGCCACCGCTGACGAACAGCCCCCACTCGCGCATCGAGTTCACGGTCTGCCCGTAGGCGAGGGCCAGCTGCGACAGATGCCACTCCTCAACGCTCTGGCTGGCCCGCTCCTGAGTATCTCCGCTCACGGCCACAACCGAGACCCCGAGCTCGCCCAGGGCCTGCACCGCCCGGTCCAGTTGAGCGAGATACCCTCTGCAGATGGGGCAGTGCCAGCCCCGGTAGAAGACCACCAAGGTGAAGGTGGCCGGATGCTGATCGGCAAGCCGGAACCTACCCCCACCGACGAGCGGAAGATCCAGCGGCGGAGCTGGGCTGGCGGGAACCGGGACTACGGGCATGCGTCCTCCTCCGGCGTGCTTTGATATTTCACCGGCTGTGAGACTCCGGTTCCTGTGGACCGGGAAGCCAGGCACCCGAACTGGGGGGGCGATCCAGTCGGAACACCTGACGTGGCCCACGCCGAAGGAGAGCTCCTGCTGTCCGCACGATCACAACGGCCCTGGCCCGCAGTCCCGCAGGACCCCAGAGGTGGACGGCTTCGTGCTGGTCCCTCTCCGCTTTGCGTCCCACCGCCAGAGCCAGCCCAGCCCGAACCAGGCGGCGACGGCAACCGGGTCCACCTCCCAGCTGGCAGCGCTGTGCCCTGTCCAATCGAGGCCGAAGCTGGTGGCGATGAGCGCGGCTACCGCCACCCACTGCAGCAGGTGCAGCGCGGTCGGCCGGCCGGCGCCAGCTGGGACTTGAGGCGCGAGATGCGGCGCCTGCCGTTGGATGGTCTCCAGCAGCACTGGGAATCGGGGGCTGACCAAGACCGTGTTGCCGACGAAGACGGTCGGCACGGTCTCGTCCCCACCGGTTGCCGCAACTACCCGCGCCCGATCTACGTCACTCTGCCAGATGTCGTGCCAACGGGCAGGGACCTGAGCCCGCTCAAGGGACCGCCGCAGAGCGGCGCAGTAGGGGCACCCTGGCCTCCAGTAAACATCGAGCGCGTCGGGGTCTGCGTTGGCCATGTGTTCAGAGGAACTCCTCCAGCCGTCCAGATATTCCATTCGCGGGCCATCCCAAGTGATGGGGCTGATCGGCGGCGGTGTGAACCACCGGAGGACAGGGCGACTGGCGGCTGCCCGTGGGGCACCCAGATCAGAGGTGCGATCGCTGCGGTCGGTCGAACTGCCCATCACCACGCCCAGAAGTACTGGAGCGCGGCTGCGGCGGCCCAGTGACCTTCCGCTCGCGGACCCAACCTCTATCCGAGGCGGTGTGGGAGGTCCCCGGCCCTCTTTACGGCCTCGATCAGGTCGGCCACGGAGGGCCGGTATGCCGGGTCATGCGAGCGGAAGGTGTAGACGAGACGCCCGTCCCGTCCCACCAAGAAGTCACCACCGAGCTGAAGGGTGTCTTCCCGAGGGCGGCTGAACCTCCGCCCATGGGCGATCAGCCGGAGGTACTCCCACCACACCTTCGGTCCCCACACTCTCCATACCGACCCCCGGTCGAGGCCGTACGCCCGGTAGGCGGTCCTGGCCTGGTCGATGAGGACCGTGAGAGGGGCCAACAGGTCCCGCTGGTAGGAGGCGACGAACTCGGGCGCACTGAAGGTGAGGACCACGATCACCGCGTCGCCAAACTCGCTCAGATGATCGCGCACGGCGATCGCATGCTCTTGGCATGGCAGTCAAGTCAGATGACGATGAAAGATCAGGAGGACGGGGCGCCCCCGATGCTCCCCGAGCGTCCATTCGCTGGCGTCATGGGCTGGGAGATTGATCGAGGGTGCGACGTCGCCGACTTCAGGTCCCACGACGGGAGTCTAGCGGAGACTCTGCGGCAGCGCGCCAGCGACCCCACTGTGGTGGACAGATCCACTCATACCGCTCGCGCCGTTGTGGCCGGAGCTGGAGAGTGTCCTCGCTGAACGGCCTGGGCCGATGGACTCTCAGCCGTCGGTACACGAACTGGGCTGCATAGAGATCCGCCAGAGCCAAGGCTTGCATCGCAGCCGGGCCGAGCAGATCACTTCGAGGTGCGCCAAGGTATAAGAGTTGCGGCTGCCAGACTGATCGATGCGCCGGCGCCCAGATGGCCGGGTCGAGATCGCTGGCCACCAACCTCATCGACATAGTCCACCGCCTGCTGACCCTGCCAGCTGATTTCGGCTCCGCCAGTTGACGCCGCAGTCCGCAGGAACGGCGGGGATTTGGGGTCCGGGAGAGCGCGTGCGGTTCGACTGGAACACCGGGGCAGCCGGGTCAGCGCTTCTCCCCTCGGCTGACAGACGGGGGAACCCTCCGAAGACGCTCAAGGATGGCGGGATCGAAGGTGGGCCCTTGCTTGGCGAGAGCTGCCTTGATCGCCCGGTACGCCTCGGCCTCCAGCCCGCACCGATGGCAATCCTCAGCCAGATGGGCCCTCACCAGGGCCGCACGGTCGGCATCGAGCTCGCCATCCAGGTATGCCTGCAGGATCCGCAGCACATGCCGACAGGCGGGCCGGTCAGCTCGGCGGCGCCGCCATGCTCGCATCACATTTCCCCCCACGGCAACAGGCCCGACTGGCCGAGGCGCTCCCGGATGCGCGACCGGCCGCGGTGTAGGCGGCTCATCACGGTGCCGGCAGGGATCCCGAGCGCCTGGGCGGCCTCCGCGTAGGAGAGCCCGCCCACGTCGACGAGCCTCACGACCTGGGCCAGCCGGTGGGGCAGGTCGGCCAGCGCTTCGACGATCGCGGCCTCCAGGGCTCGATCGAGCACCACCACCTCCGGCTGGCGGTTGCGGGAGAGGTCTGGAATGAGATCGGCTCCGGCGTACTCGTCCAACAGCGAGGGGCGGCGGCGGCGAGCACGACCGCGCTGCGCGTTCCGCATGATAGTGAACAGCCAGGCCCGGGGATGCTGCCCATCGAATCGGTCGATCGCCCGGTATGCACGCAGGAGCGTCTCCTGGACCAGATCCTCCGCATCGGCGGGGTCCCGGGTGAGAGCAAGGGCAACACGGAGGAGCACCTCGAGTTCAGGCACGACATGGCGGGCAAACAGCGCCTCCGGGTCTGCCGCAAGACGCGGGGACGTCTGACCCACCCTATAGGAACGCGCTAGACGAGCCGACTATTCCCGCCAGCCACCGCAGCGACCGTGCCGACTTGCGGGAGGTCCGCATAGATAGTCGCAGGTATACCCCTGCGCGCCTCGGCCGCTTCAGACCCCGCATGGTGGCAATCTAAACCATGGACCCTGGCCAAGTCTGCCTCCAGTAGGTGCTCAGGCGCTTGGGGATCGGGACCGGCCCCGGGAATGGCACTCAATACCATGCCCTAGAAGCGCGGCCCGGGAGATGTGAAGGTGCCTTCGGCACCAGCAGGTGCGCCGGGTGCCGTCATCACCCAGGACTCCGGAAGCGCATCAGGTCGAGCTAATGGGGCATGCGGAAGCCGAAGACGGGTGCCGCCATCACCCGCCAACGCCGATCAGCCATCGTCATGCTGCGGTCTCGGGCCTGCGTCTAGCCGCTTCTCGGCGCGTCTGTCCCTTCTCCCCCGGATCGCCGCGGACATCCTGACAGCAAGCCAAGGGTGGACACGCACGTTGGGATCAAGTAGTCAAGCCCCACTCGGACCCAGATGACCCACCCAACATGTCCGGCCGCCAGCACCGACCCCTGGTTGATCCCCACGAGGAGCGTCCCTACGACGAGGGCAATCAGCGCGATGCGGCGACGGTTCGGCCGGTGGACGCAGACCGCGACAGCCTCGCGGGCGTTGCACCAAGTCGGTGGAGCCTCGAGTTGCGGGCCGGGCAAGACCGGGTGGGAAGAGGCCCCGCCGGTCGACCCCTGTGAACTCAGTTGATGCTGGCGGACGGCGCTCATCACCCAGCCGTCACCGCGCGGGCCCGACCCTGGTGCAGGCCGCAATCGAGGCAGCCTGATCGGCGACCATCTCCTGGCTGAGGCGGAGGAGTTCCAAGACCCTGGGATCGGTGACCTGATAGTAGGCGAACCGACTTTCCCGGCGCAGAGTGAGCAGGCCGCACGAGACCAGACAGCCCAGATGGGCTGAGACCCTGCCCTGGGAGAGCCCGGCGTGGATGACGCAGTCGGCGCCCGTGCGCTCCTTCACGGCGCAGAACTCCGCCAACGCCAGCCTGGTCGGGTCGCCCAGGGCGCGGAAGAACTTCGCCATCAGGCCCCGGCCAATCGGATCAGCGGGCAGCCACCTGGCCGCTGGCCGCTCGGTGTCGAGGACCGCGCTCATGCCGCGCAGCAGGAGAGCTTGTGCACGTCCCTGGTGAAGGTCTGAGCGGCGAGCTTGATCCCCTCTGCCATCGTCAGGTAGGGGTGGAAGGTGGCGGCGAGCTCGTCGGTGGTGAGCCCATGCCGAATGGCGAGCACAGCCGCCTGGATGACGTCGCCGGCACCGTCGGCGACCACTGAGGCACCCAGCAACCGGCCGGTCCCCACCTCGGCAACCAGCTTCACCAGTCCGTGGGTGTCGCGGTTGACCAACGCCCTGGGGACAGCCTCGAGGGGAAGCACCGAGGTGACCACATCGTGGCCAGCCGAGCGCGCCTGCGCCTCAGTGAGTCCTGCCGAGGCCACCTGCGGCAAGGTGAAGGTGACCGTTGGAAGCCCGGTGAAGTCAACTCGACGGTCAGCGCCGAGGAGGGCGTTGTCGACGGTCAGAGCCCCCTCGTAGGCTGACACATAGACGAACTGAGGGCCTCCGGTCACATCCCCGGCGGCAAAGACGCGTGGATTGGAGGTTCGGAGCTGGTCATCGACCACGACCGCTCCCCGGGCGTCGAGCGCAATCCCGGCAACTTCTAGTCCGAGGTCGAAAGTGTTCGGCCGGCGGCCGGTGGCCACCAGCACCTGGTCAACCTCCAGCACGATCTCCTCGCCACCTGCTCTCACCTTGACATCGAGGCGACCGCCTGTCCGCTCGACCGCCAGCACGTCCGCCGGGGTGAGGATCCGGGCGCCCTGGGCGCGCAGCGCATCGGCGAGAGCTTCAGAGGCTTCGGGCTCTTCAAAGGGAGCTATTCGCGCCGCCACGTCCAGGAAGGTGACCTCGGTACCGAGGTGGAGGAAGAACTGGCCGAGCTCCAAGCCGATGGCGTTGGCCCCGATCACCGCCAATCGTGCCGGCACCTCGGTGAGATTGAGCGCGGTGGTTGAGGTGAGGAAGTCGGCCTCCGCAAGCCCCGGGATCGGCGGTGCACTCGGGGATGCCCCGGTGGCGACGAGGAAAACCCCCGCCGAGATCGCTCGACCGTCAACGTCCAGCCGGTCCGGGCCGACGAACCGAGCGTGGCCGGAAATCACCTTGAAGCCGTAGTCCTGGACGAGATCGGCGTACTTCGCCTGGCGCAGCGCGCCCACAAGCTCGTCCTTCTGCCCCACCAGGGCGGCTAGGTCCACCGGCCCTGAGCTGGTCGCGAGCCCGGCGAATGGGTGGTGCCCTGCCGTCCAGGCGAGTTCGCCGGCTCGAAGCAGGGCCTTCGACGGTACGCAGCCAATGTTGACGCAGGTTCCACCCAGGACCCCCTCCTCGACGAGCGCCACCCGGTAGCCGGCCTCGGTGGCCTTGATGGCCGCGGCAAAGGCGGCGGAGCCGGCCCCCACGACCACGAGGTCATAGTCAAGAGCCGGGTCAGAGATTGCCCGTTCCCCCGCAGTGCTCACGCGAAGCGTCCCGGGCCGGTAGCCCGCCGCTACCACCCCCGAGCGCAACTCGGCCTCAGGCACGTCCGAGGGCCAGGTGAAGCGCGCCTGGCCGGTCTGCCACGCGACCGAAATGTCGATCGCGCCAGCCTTGTCGAGCGCCGCTGTCACGTGATGGGCACAGTCGTCGCAGGTCATCCCACGGACATCGAGCACGGCGGTGCGAGCTGGTGCGTCGGTCATGAGGAGTCCTCCTTGAAGCGTGTCTCCGCTCATTCCACGGGATAGTTATTTCATATCCGCATATGCGGTTAGTATAGTAGCACGACTTGAGCTGGGGCCTGACGTGGACGGTTACACGCTTCATCGCTAGCGGTCGTTGCTTCTCGGTGTCCCGTGGACATCGAGCGGCTCGGCGGCGACGACGTGGCCACCAAGCGGCCTTTGTGATCATCCCCCAACAAGTCCGCTTGGGCCGGTGCGGATCGGTATTGCGCCGCGCACTTGGCGACGAGGGGGAACTTCCTGGGCGAGAGTGCGGTATACCATCGGGGATGAACCCCTTGGGGAACGCCGCAGCGGATCTGAAATCGGTCCCGGGAGGCGCCCCTAGAGACATGGCAGTCTCCTGTCGCTGCAGTCCCGAGACAGACTTCAGTCGCCAGCCCAAAGTAAGCACTCATGGCTAGGAGGAACAAGCGCCCTCCATCTCTCCCATCCGGCCCCGGCTGGCACCTCGCGGGCCATTCGGCACGCACTGGAAGAGCTCCTCTCACTCGGCAGGAGTTCGCGGACCGGCCAAGAGGTGAGGATGTCTACACCCCGGACAACTGGAGCGCCCGAGTGGGATCTCCCCCAGCCCAGCGCAGCCCGTTCGCCATGTTCACCTCGCCTGCCAGCCGCGGCGGCCCGATCGCCAGGTTGCGCAGGCCTGCCAGCGCATGTGGGGGCAACCTCTCCGTTCGGACCCGGGACCGGCCCTCCCCATGGTCGCGTCCCACACCCAGTGGGCCCGGTTCTCCATCTCCCAGTGGCCTCGGAGCAGCGCCATACGCAGCTTCTGGACCGCCTGCTCCGGGGCCACCTGGTCACCTCCGTACGTGATCTCGTGGGTGCTGGACGCGCCGATCAACGCCTCGAGTACGCAGCTTGCCCCTCTGGCACGGTTGGCATCGGAACTGGTATCTCCGAGACCAAGAACACTCTATCTGGAGCGGTGCGCTCAACGATTTTGATCTCGATCTGCTGGAGGCGACTCCGGGAATCGAACCCGGGATCGCGGTTTTGCAGACCGCCCATGCGGGGTCTGCCGGCGTCCACTGAAGTGCCATGATGATCTCGGCTCAGAGCGGAGTGTCCACCGACGTCTACCAACGTTCTCCCAGGTAGCTGTCAACTGATCAGCGGACGAGCCGCTGCATCCAAGCTCGAGGACACGGCAACTCCGATAAGGATGGACTACAGACTTACCCGTGTCGCACATGGAACCGAGTGGTTGGCAGCCTCGGTTCTGGGGCCAGCCCGGGATCAGACTCCTGCTGGCTGGGGACCGGGTGCCCGATCAGACCTACTGTGGCACCGACAGCCGCAGGAGTCCGCCTCGAGCGCCGACCCAAGTGCTGGGGGGTGACCAATCTGCTCCACTAGCCGTCCGGGCCACGCCCATGCCCCTAGTGGCTCGGCTGCCAGCTTCACTCCAGGGTCGCAATGAGACAGCCGTCGCAATCAATCCTCAGCGCAGATTGCCCCTCCTTCGACCGCTGAGGCCTCGTCCCTCCCCAAGGCCACGGCAGCGCCGCGACGGACGGTAAAACCGCTCAACGCTGGCGAGGGGTGTAGCTCCCCGAATTCCGAAGTCGGTGGACCCAGTGCGACTTCCCCGATACTCTCCTGATCGGCACCGCCCTTGGCTGCTAGTCACACTTAGTGGTACAGTGCCCTCGTGCGCAGCACGGACACCCTGACCATCTCGCTCCCGGCGGAGCTCGCCGACGAGGTCGATCGCCTGGCTCGGCAGGAGGGCCGCACCCGCAGCGAGCTGTTCCGGGAGGCGTTCCGCCAGTACGCGGAGCGGCGCCGCCGCTGGGACCAGCTCTTCGCCTACGGGGAGGCTCGCGCGGCCTCCGGCCACCTCACCGACGAGCAGCTCGCCAGCGCCGTGAAGCGGCGCCGCCGGTCTCGTCACTCAGCACCCCGCTGAGTGCGCGTAGTCCTCGACACCAACGTCCTCGTCTCCGCCCTCCACTTCGGCGGACGGCCGCGCCGTCTCCTCCAGGCGGTGTTGCGGGGCGAGCATCGCCTCATCATCGGGAGCGCCATCCTCAGCGAGCTGGAGTCCGTCCTCGTGGAGGTGTGCGGCTGGAGTTCAGACCGGGCTCGTGCCGCTTGCGGTGAACTCGAGACGCTGGGCGAGGTTGTCTCACCAGTCGAGGTGCCCCGCCTCTGCCGTGACCCCGATGACGATGAGATCCTGGCCATAGCCTCGGCGGGTCACGCGAGCGCCCTGGTCACAGGGGATGCCGACCTGCTTACCCTTGCCAACTACCCCCAGGTCCGGATCGTGACGGTCGCCGACTTCGAGGAGCGAGGTTTCTCAACCTCCGCGCCCGAGGCCTGAACCCGTCCTGCGGAAGGAGCCGTAGCGGATCCGCGATGCGGCCCGTGGCCCGGACAGCTTCGTCCTCAACCGAATCCCATAGCCGCACGCATGGGGTCGCCGTCACCGAAGCCGGGCACGGCTCTACCCACTCACTTCCCGGATGAGCCCAAAGCTCTTCCGAAATGCCGGATCCTTTTGAACCGCTGGAAACCCGTGGCTATCACGACCGCGGGGCCTACAAACATGAAACTGTTTAACCTCCCCCACAGCCGCGGTGCCCCAAGTTTTGACCTTGGACGAATCAGCGCGATCTCTTGGATACTTCTTCCAGCCGGCCTCAGGCCCGCAGCAACGTGGAGCTGACCTCGGTGATCGTGCTGCCCGATGACCCCGCAGCGGCTGGCACCACTGAAAGCGGTGCTGCACCGCCACAGCCGCACAGCATTCAGCCCCCAGGACCTGGAGGCCGCCATGCGACAGCTTCAGCGCCTGGGTCGCTTCGGCGAGATCAAGTCGAGCCCCCGCGGCCGAGCGCGATCTGAGGCTCTCGCCAACCCGGCCAGGTAGCTCGGGCCGGCCGAGAACCGCCTCCTGGCCGGGTGCATTACCTTGCTCCGCGTGGACAACAAAACTCACAGGCTCGGGCCGAAAACCTGGTTCCTCCCTGTCCGCCACCGGTTGCTCGCATGGGTCGTGGTGGCCGCCCTGGTCGGGGTGGCAATTCCCCAGAGTTCCGGAGCCCTCTCCACTTTGGTGCCGGTGTTCCTGGCTGGGCAGGTCCTCGGAGTCGCCCTCAACCTGACACCGGGCGAGATTCGGGCTGCGTTCGGGCAGGCGCCGCTGGTTGGCCTGGCCCTCTTGGTCCAGTGGACAGCGCTGCCCGGGCTGGGGCTGGCGCTCCATCTGCTGGCTCCCACGCCCACCCTGGCGGACGGGATCGTCATCTGCGCCGTGGCTCCGGCCGAGATCACCAGCGGGTTGATGGCCACCATCGCCGGCGGCGACGCGGCGCTGGCCACGGCCTGCATGGCTGGTTCGTTGGCGCTCTCCACAGTCCTAACCCCCTTCTGGCTCGCGGTCGGTCTCGGCCCCGGAGCCCGAATCCAACCCGGGTCTCTGGCATTGGAGCTGGTCCTCTCCGTACTGCTGCCACTTGCGCTGGGGGTTGGGCTGCGGGCTCGGTTCCCCAGGATCGCGCGCTGGCGGCACTTGTGGCTGGACCTGAGCGCGGCCTGTCTGGTGCTGGTGGTGCTGGCGGGAACCGCCAGCGCGCGCTCGGTTTTGCTCTCCGCCGCGATCCTGGCGATGCTGCCGCTGGTGCTGGCGCTGTTGTTGGGCGGAGGCGTCTTCGGCTGGGGTCTTGGGAAGCCTCTCGGGCTGAACCACCGCCGGGCCACTGCGGTCGGCTTCCCGATCGGAATCCGAGAGTTTGGCGTGGCCATCGCGGTGGCGGTGGTGGTGGCTCCCCGGGCTGCCGCGGTCGGTGGCGTCTACGGGATCGTGATGGTGGCAGGAGCCGGTACCCTGGCCACCTGGATGGGCAGGCGCACCAGTCGGGTGCCGTCGACGACCTGAGGCCGGGCGGGTGCCCCACCTCAGTGGTAGTCGTGAGATAGGAGCGGCAATGAATCGGCCACGCCTGCCTCCTGGGGCCAGGGTAAAAGTCGTTCCACCAGCAGGCTCACAGCCCCGTCGGCGGACCGCAGCACACCCTCGGCACACAACGAGGGCTCATGGCTGGCCAGGGCCCGATTGCTCTTCTTCGATCTGTTGCTGGCCACGGGCGCCCGCATCTCCTCTCTGATACAAGCCGACAACCGCTCGGCAGTCCTCCACGGCCAGATGCCGTACCTCATCTGTATGTCGGTGTGAAAGGCAAAGGGCGAACGGTCCGCCGGCACCGAGCCTGGTTACAGGCACCAGATGTGGTTCTCGCCAAGATCAGAGTTCAGGTGACCGGAACCCCGCCGGGAGCCATGCTGGTCGGGTACAGTCAGGATCAGGTCAGGCAGATCCTCCTCCGCCTCGATGGTCGATCCGTGCATGCCCACTACATTCGTCGCCTGGTGCTCCAGTGGCGGATGCTGCAAGCCTATAGCCATCCTGATCCAACCGACGTCAACTTCCTGGGAAAGTTGGCTGCCTGGGCCAACTGGCAGGGACTCTCCAGCCTCCCCAGCTACACCGTCGCCCTCGATTGGATGGGCAACCAGGAGATGGACGACCACTTCAGACCCGCCCGAGCCTGGACGTGCACGGCAGAGGGGGCGAGGCGGCTGTCCGGCCTTGACGCCGCGGCCGCTCGGCACGCCTTTCGCGCTGGCACTACGCCCACCCTGGGTGGCATCCTCGAGGCGCATCGGGAGGCCCTGGTCAATGATCCGGCCAAGGTCGCCCGGCAGGCGGCGGTGGCCCAGTTCGCAGGCGTCGACCAGGTCGAGGAGGTTGTCGCGGAGGTGGTCAAAGACGGGTTGAGCCTGGTCTGGGAACGTGATGACGTGCCGGTCGCTCGCGGCATCCTCCTGATCCATCGGTCGTCGGAACGCCCAGGACGGTCGATGATGGCAGATACGTGGAGGTACCTCAAGACTGGTCAGCGGCAGGAGACGCTCTGGATCTTGGCCTCGGCCCCCCTGATGCCGGCGGTCTTGCGACGACTGGCGATGGCACCACCGTATCACTTTGCAGCCGCGCCCACTTCCTCCCTTCTACTGGTCCGGCGGGCTCCCCGGCGCGGTCGTTGACCCAGGCCCGAGTCCAGCAGTACCCGCCACGCCGCGGTAGGGTCGCGTCCGTGGGTGGCCCTCATCGGACCGAGCAGCCCTTGCCTCACCCCGGGTCCGCAAGCCCCAGGATTGATGTTTGAAACCGGACCTTGACACCTGCTCTCGGGCTGCGCCCGGGCCCTGCTGCCTGATCGCTCGGTGACGATCGGCCCGCCAGGCTTGCCCTGCGTCGCCCCTCGAAATCGAGGCCTCCGCCTGGAACGTGCCATCTGCCTTCCCTGCGCCATCCTCCCACGCCAGGGCAACAGCCGCGCGGCGGCTGACTGTAAAACTGTTTAGCACCCACGAGGGGCGCGGCACCCCAAATCCTGAACTAGGTCGAACCACTACGACTTCCCCGATACTCGTTGAACTCGGGCGCACCAGCCCGGACCTGCGAGACCTTGTGGTGGCCTTGGCGGCAGGGGCCTATGCCACGATGCGCGACGATGTGAGTGATGCGGCCGTCAGCGTCAAGCTGACGGGTACTCAGGCGCCGCCATCAGCCAGCTTGCGGCCGCGATCAGCAGAGCCGTCGGCAGAGCCGTCGCTGCCACGGTCAGTTGGACCCTGACCCATGGGGACCCGGCGCCCCTCCACCAGCAGCCCGAGGGAGCCCGGTCAGGACGTCTGCGCGAGTGGCCAAAAGACCAGTTGGTGGCACCTGCGCCCGGCTGAAACAAAGACCGACCAGTCGGTTGCTTTGCACTATAATGCGCCCGGATGCCCAAGCTCGCTTCGGCCACGCGTCAGCAGCACCGCCAGCGACTGGTAGCCGCCGCGTGGCAGTGTGCAGCACGCGGCGGCTACCGCGACCTCACGATCGACGATGTCTGCGCGGAGGCCGGTGTCAGCAAGGGCGCCTTCTACGTGTACTTTCCTAGCAAGCGCGATCTGCTGCTGGCCCTGCTTGATGACGAGGCCGCCGGGTGGGACCAGTTGATGGACGAGTTCGCGAGCTCTGGGGCCTCGCCGCGGGCGAGGCTGCGCCTCTTCACCCGGGCCATGCTCGAGCGGGCGGACGATCCCTCTCTAGTGCAGGTGCGAGCCGATCTGTGGACGGCCATGCTCACTGAGGTGGAGGTCCGGGACCGGTTTGTGGAGGCGATGGAGAGGCGCAGGACCCGCCTGCGGGAGTGGATTCGGGAGGGGGTGGAGAGCGGGGAGCTGAGAGCAATTCCCGACAACGCCTTCGCCTCCATCCTGCTGGCTCTCGGTGACGGCCTGCTGCTGCACGGAGCTGTCGCGCCCGCGGGATTCCGGTGGTCGAACATCCGGCAGGCGCTGGATGTGCTGCTGGAGGGGATCTCCCGGCCTTGAGGCCAGCCCTCTCGATATCTCGCCTGCGCTTGGTAGCCGAGCGCTCCGCCGCTTCCCTCCCTGTCTCCCAGTCCCAGTGGCGGGCCTTGGGCATCTGGATCAGGAGCAATCGGCTCGCCCTCTTCCTCCTGGCCGGCCTGGTGGGATTGGGCGGAGGCCTCGGCGCGGTGGCATTCCGGTATCTGATCTACCTGTTCACCTGGCTGAGCACCGGCCGTGCCACCTTCGGTCAGTTCGGGCTCGTTCCGAGTCCTCACTTTCCCGGTCTCGGGATCTGGTTCATAGTCCTAGCGCCCGTCATCGCCGGTCTGATCTATGGGCCCATCATCTATCTCTGGGCCCCCGAGGCCAGGGGGCATGGAGTCCCCGAGGTGATGATGGCGGTGGCGGAGAGAGGTGGCCGCATCCGCCCCCAGGTCACCGTCGTCAAAGCCCTGGCCTCGGCGCTGTGCATAGGCGGTGGCGGATCGGTCGGGCGCGAGGGCCCGATCGTGCAGATCGGATCGGCGCTGGCATCGACCTTCGGCCAGATCGTCCGCATGGCCGAGACCAGGATGAGGCTGCTGGTGGCCTGTGGGGCGGCAGCCGGGATCAGCGCCACCTTCAACGCGCCCCTGGCGGGTGTCTTCTTCGGCCTGGAGTTGATCCTTCGGGAGATCTCCACCGAGGCCTTCGTGGCGGTCCTCATCTCGTCCATGGCGGCAGACGCCGTGGGACAGGCTGTCTTCGGCTCCCACGCCTTCTTCACCCTGCCCCATCTCGTGCTGCCATCGACCACCGGGTACCTCCTCTGCATCGGCTTGGGATTGGCCGCGGGGGTTGTCGGGATCGCCTTTCAGAAGGCCCTCTACAGGATGGAGGACTTCTGGAACTGGCTCTGGCGGGGCCGGCCGGAGTGGCTGCGGCCAGGGGTAGGAGGTCTGGCCCTGGGGCTGCTACTACTGGCACTGCCTCAGATGTACGGAGTGGGCTACCCCGTGCTCCAGAGGGCGGTCACGGGCGGCTATGTGCTTTGGTTCCTGGTGGCCTTGGCCGCAGGCAAGATCGTGGCTTGCAGCCTGACTATGGGGATCGGCGGCTCGGGCGGGATATTCGCACCGTCTCTCTTCATTGGGGCCACCCTGGGCATGGCCTACGGCTTGATCGCCCACCACCTGCTGGGCTCTGGTGCGGGTGCGGCTGGAGTTTACGCCATGGTCGGGATGGGAGCCGTGTTCGCGGCGGCGGCGAGGGCACCCCTGACCGCCATCGCCGCCGCTGTGGAGATGACGGGAGATTACTCCCTGGTCCTACCCATGATGCTGGCGGTCGCCGTTGCCACCGCCATCTCCCAGCGTCTCAGCTACGGGACCATCTACACCACCAAGCTGCTGCGCCGGGGGGTCGACATCGACCGTCCCAAGCCCGCCACTCTGCTCCAGCAGCTGCGGGTCTCGGAGGTGATGAGACGACTGCCCCCTGTGGTGGCCGAGGCGGTCTCATCGTCATCTCCGGATCCGATCGCCGCACCTGCCGGGGCGCTTGAGACAGGCGGTCCAGCCGGCGCGAGCCCCCAGGCTCTGTTCGGAGAGGAGACCCTGGATCAGGCGCTCCGCCAGCTCGCGATCTACGGCCAGTCGGGACTTCCGGTGATGGGCCCAGACGGACAGACCATGGTTGGTTGGATATCAGACCGGGATGTCATGCGAGCTTTCGCCGCCCGCCTCGGACAGGTGGTCACCGAGGCCGAGACACAGGAGGTTGCCCAGTTGCCCGCGGGTCCCGTGCCCAACGCTGTTCAGGCGAGCAACCCGCTCGAAGGCTATCGGCTGATGGATGTGATCGTTCCCGTCGGCTACGAAGGCCGGCGGGTCTGCGAGGTCCGCTGGCCTCAGGCCTCACTCGTGGTGGTGCTACAGCGCGGTAGGCAGCGGCTCACCCCCAACGGGCAAACTGAACTCAAGCATGGCGACACGCTCACCATCCTCGTGCCCACCGCCAGGGCTGGGGAGGTGGCAAGCCTCGGACGCGGCCCCGGCTAGCGTCGTCTGGGTCCACAGGCGAGACCACCCATGCACCACCCGCCTTGGCGGAGGGAGTTGGGAGTGATGGAGCTGCTTGACGCCCCACCCCTGATCGGCGTAAACCCCTGCCACCGGGGAAGGGGCCGCCGGCATAGCGTTGCAAGAGCCGCCAATGGGGGCCCCATGCCTCGGTCCACTGGTTCCGCCGCCCCTGCTCCACCCCCCTGGGACCTCGAGCGCTGCCCAGCCAACCTGCTCACCCAGCGGTACGCTGACCTGCAGGCCTTCGTCACCTGGCTGAAGGACCAGGACGTCCCGGCGCCGGGCTGCTGGTACACCCATGGTTGGCTGGTCCACCGGCTAGCCGCCCTCCAAGCGTGGAAGGTCCGCGCCTACGCCCCTGACGCCCACCCGAGAGATGCCGCCGACTGGTGGGCATCGGGCGTGGCCAGCCTGCAGCGCGACTGGGAGCCCTGCCTCACTCACGAGGGCCGGCACCCACCGCCCGACGCTCCCTGGGACGACCCCATCCCAATCCCGGAGTTCGCGCGCCTTCGTCCAGACCGCAGCGCGCGAGCGGGCTGAGCATCCCCCGCCTGCGCCGCGGGCGCGTCCACCTCGGACAACCCTGCCGTGAGATCCCTCGCCAGCCGCTGGGGGCCGGTCGTCACCAGGGCCGTCGGCTGGCTGCTGATCATCGCCTGGCTGGCCCTGCTCGGCTGGTGGATCTACACCGTCTACATCTCCGAGATCATCACCTGGATCCTCCTGACTCTGATCGGCTGGCGGCTGCGCCCTCTCGCCTGTCGGCTCTGGTGGCGGTACGGCTGGCACTGGCCGCTGCCCCCGGGCCCCCCGCCCAGCCCCCCGCCACCCTTCCGGATCTGCTGCGGCCGTGACTACCGGGGCTGGGTGAGCGCGCAGCCTCAGATTGCGGTCCTGGTCACCTCCACCCGCCGCGACGTCCTCGATGCCACTGCCGCTTGGCGCGCCCAGATGGGGACCGTCTGGGTCTTCGACCCCCTCGGCGTCGTGGGCCCCCTGCCCCCCGGCGCCCGGCGGCTCGTCTGGTCTCCCCTGCGTGGCTGCCGCGATTGGGACACCGCTCGCCGTCGACACCGGCCGGGGCCCCGGTGCTCTCGTCCAGCACCACCATCTTCCAGTCTGGCAGCTCTACGCGGGCTCCAGACTCAAGGTCGGATGCGCGCAGGAAGCGTCCCGGAACGAATCCCTCGGGCTGCTGGTCGAGGGTGACCAGGAGTGGCAGGTCGGTGAACTTTCGGGGGTAGGCCTGGAAATACGGAACCTGACGGTCGACGTAGAACTCCTTCAGGATCACGTGCCCCATGGCCATCGCCAGCGCAGCGTCCGTCCCCGGTGAGAGCGGACAGGTCATAGTCCCGGTGGGCGGACAGAAAAGTCCCGGCTGACGGACGCCGAAAGTCCCGGTAGGCGGACAGCAGAAATCCCGGTGTCCACCTGACAGGCCTCCCCAGCGGGTTCACTTGCGGTGTTGTAGCCGCGAACCCTAGGACTGGCCGCGGCCGTCTTTACTGCCACGGTGGTGATGCTGGCCGTGGGGGGGGGAGCTGACCCTCACCTACCACCTCCGCCTCTGGAACTCGCCGTGTTCCAGGCGTCGCATCAGGGGCCACGAACGTCCTTCTGGGAGGCTCGCCCCGCTTCTTGCCCTTCTCGTGGTCACCTTCTTGGCCGGATGCGGGGCGGCTACCTACGGCCCTCCGCGAACAGGCCATACGGTGGTGCCTGACTGCGTAGATCACCAACTCGTGGCGGCATTCTGGTCTATCCTGAGTATCCCTGATGGGGCCACTATTGGGGTCCTGACCTTCGCGGATAGTTCGCCCCAGACGTGCGCTGTTCAAGGCAAGCCCGAGATCACCCTGCTAGGAAGCAGCGGGCAGCCAGTCGCGTATCAGGCGCGCACCGCTCCGTTGCCAGCGACCATCGCATCGCGGATCGTTCTGGAAGCTGGGGTGGCTCCCGCCCCCTCTGGCGGACCCGTGCCAGGGACCGCGGTCGTGAACATCGCTTGGGGGCCCCAGGAGCCGGCTACGGGCAGCGGTAGCTGTGCCACCGCTGCCACCGCGGTGACCGCTATCACGGTCGGCGTGGGCGGCAGCCGCTCCCCCATCACACTTGCCCTTCCGGTCCGCGTCCACATGGCGATCTGCGGCTGGCTCGCTGTAAGCACCTTTCAGCCCGGGCCCGCCTTAGGCATGCAGCGCCTCTAACCGGAGTGGGAATCAGCTCTCGGCAATAGCTCAGAGGTTGGGGGCTCGCCCGGCGCGTCGACACGTCCAGCCGCTCCGCCTTATGGACTGTGTCGGCTTGCTTGGCCGCGTTGATGACCACCGGGCGGAGCACTGCCTTGGTCCAGGAAGTCCTCGGGGCTATCGGTGAACCTATCCCGGCAGCCAGTCGAGCAGAAGTGGTACTCCCGGCCCGCGTAGCCGGCATGCCCGGCTGCGGCGGCCGAGTCTACGGTCATGCCACAGACCGGGTCGCGTGTAGTTTCGTTTCCGCCGACTTCAGTCTCACCACCCTCGGAAGTGGTCATCGGCTCGGAACCGTCGCCGGCGGCGAATCGGGTTGGATTGGCGACGAACCGGTCGTGGCAGCCGTCTGAGCAGAAGTAAAACGCCGTGCCCGCGTGGACGGCGGTGGCGGGCGCCATCGACTTCTGCACCTGCATGCCGCACACGACATCCTTGGCGTAGCCGGCGCCGCCCCCGAGACGGTCCCGATTGTGGTAGAGCCAGTAAAGATAACCGAACACGAGTAGGGCGACGACATTGAGCACACTCGTGTAGTCGAGATGAAAACCGAGTGGGACGATGTTCGTCGGATGTCCCGTGGGCACGAGCCCCACCGCCTTGAACAGGTATTCCGTGATCAGCCCGCTGATGCTCATCACCGCCCAGAATGCCGCCAGCAGGCGAAGGGTGATCTTGATTCCGTAGTACCTGCGGTAGATCAGGAGCAGGGGCAGCGTGATGAGGTCGGCGAATACGAACGAGATGACACCACCGAAGCTGATCCCGCCCTTCCACAAAGCCGCTGCCAGTGGGACGTTTCCCACTGAGCAGACAAAGCTGATGACCGCGACAAGAGGTCCTAGGACCACGTTCTCGACGCTGGATCCGAACCCGTGTCCTGTGATGAACAGGGCACGCCAAACCGCCTCTGGAACCAGGATCGCGAGGAACCCGGCGATGATGTAGCCCGCGGCCATCTCCCTGCGCAGCATGGTTAGGTCGCTGATCGTGTAGCCGGCAGCGTCCGACCATCCCGCGCGGGTGAGGAAACGGCTGCGTCTCGGTGCGCTGAGCGGTGCCTCTCCGGGGTTTGCGGGCACCCTGTGCTCGCCGTACTGGGCCTCGCCCGCGTTGAGCCTGTCGCGTGCCGGGGCAAGCCACCCTGCAGGCACGACCCGGGGAAGCACGAGGGCCAGCAGCACGATCATGATCGCACCGCCGACGAACTCGGCGACGGCGAACTGCCAGCCGATCAGCAACCACATGACTATGCCAAGCTCGACGACCAAGTTCGTGCTCGCGATCATGAAGATCATGGCGCTCGTGAAATCGGCACCCTTGGAGAACAGCGACTTCGCGAGGGCGCTGGCGGCATAGGAGCACGACGAGCTGATGACCCCGAAGAAGGATGCCTTCGCTACGGTCCGCGGCCGATGGTCACCGAGCATCCCCTGCATCTGCTCGCGCGAGATGAAGGCCTGCACCGCTCCGGAAAGGCCGAACCCCAGAACCAGGGCCCACAGAGTCGCCCAGAACATGAAGAACGCTTCCTGGAGACTGCGCGCCACGCCCTCGAGAACGAACATTACGCCAACGTCCTGGATCGCGGCTCCGCTCTCCTCGGTCCAGTAGCAATTGGCTGCCGATAAAGGGCCGGACCGGGCGGCTCCACATCGGCACCCCTACGGCGTTCACAACCTTCCGGCCTGGGGCGGTCGTCGCTGCGCCACGCGACCGGGCGCGCTCGCCCCGGACTCCGCATGAGCCCCGTGGCAGGGCGGAGGGGATCACTACCACGGCGAGCCCGCCCCTCGCCGTGGCCGTCTGGCTGGTCGTGCCACGATGTCATGTGGATCTCTGCCGACGAGGGCGCGTGAGGCCCCCCACCTCCTCTAGTGGAGCGGCGCTCGGCACCTCGTCGGCATCCGCCGCCGTGGGCTCGAGTGTGAGCACATCTGCCAACTGGCGGAAGTCGGTCAGGCTGGAGTTGAACCGGAGAGCCTCCATCAGCTCGTCGATCTTCTCGCGGCCCTTGCCGGTCTGGATCGCCTCGGACACACACGTCTCGAGGTGATTGCGCAGGAGGAGCCGGTTGACCTTCTCAAGCGAGGCTTGAAGTGCCGCGATCTGTTTCATCAACTCAGGGCAGTAACGGTCGGACTCGACCATGCTCAGCACCGCATCCAGGTGCCCGCGCACCGTCTTGAGCCGGACCAGGGCGTCTCGTTTGTAACTCTCGATCATGTCATCCGCAAACGATCATACCACCCCACCCCGGGTGGGGTGGCCAATCACTCAATGGCGCTCGCCAGAATGTGCAGACCCTGCTGGCGGCGAAATGGGTGGCCCAGTTCAGCCTGCACCGGTACCAAGCGTTACCAAACTCCGCTTCGGAGCGAGCCAACCGGGGCAGTGCGGATCACACACTCGTCCCCACCAGCCTGCTAACGCGCCCCCTCAGACCTAGATCAGTGAGTAAGCCGGTTGGGGCCGTGCCAGCGGGCATCGCGGACGGCAGGCGGGCCCGGCCAGGGTCGGTGGAGGTGAAGGCGACCTGGCCTGATGGACTTCGGAGGCACCGTTGGGAAGGGCAGAGAGGTGGCCGGCCCTCCGCGAAGGCGCGCTGAAAATGACGATGCCACAGTGGCCAGCCAGCGGGAGCGTTTGGGAGGCTACCCTGCCGGAGGCTGGTGGAGCAAAGTGCTCAAGCCTCAACGTTGCTCTGACTAGCCGTCCGAGGCAGGGTCCTGGCTGCGTTGGTACTCCTCCAGGTCAGATGGGAGTGATCAGCCAGCGGCCAAGAGATGGCTGATCACGGACCGGGACAAGACCGAGGCTGCTGCCCGTGGGCGGTGTGGGGGAGGCACGGGACCCCTTCGGTTCACCTGGCAGAATGCCGCTCCTTCCTTTCGCTTCCGCCCTCGGAGAGATCCCGCTGACGGGTCCGCAAGATCAGCCCTCCTGACCATTGGATGCGCCGTGGACCGGCCTTGGCCTGGCAGTCAGACGCGATTTGACGAGACCACTTGCCTCCGCACAAGTTGGGCCAAGTCATAAGAGAGCGTGGGGGTCTGAAGGATCCGATTTAGGACTAGGCTCCCCGTCAGGGCGGGCAATGGCCTGTTCAGGGAATGGCCAACTACCCACGGCGATTAGCTCAGGTCCAAGCTCGCGACGTGCTTGGGTAGCCAATTGGGCTCTGAGCTTCCCGAGTGTACGAACTTCACCCAGCCATCGCTGCTCAAATTCGGAGTCCCTGCGGATACGTCGCAGGCGGTCAATCCAGCTACGGTGTGGTGGGAGGGATGTGGCGAGCTCCAGGAGACTGGCACACTGGAGGAGAATGTCGTCGGTAAGCTGGCTCGCCTCCTGGCTGCCATGCAGCCACACCCGCCCCGCCGAGTCATGAAGCGCATCAAAGTCCTGCGAGAACCAAGTGTGCAGGTCAAGCGGATCTAGCGGCTTCCGGTGGTAGAGAGCGATATCCACGCCCTCGCCTACCCCAGAACGGACTGTCATGGCAAGGCTCAACGACCGCGCCCGTGACATGACGCGGACTGAGGAAGTCATCACTCCGAGATAAGCCTCCCGCTTCTGAGCTTCCAGGACCGCCTTGGCCGCTTGTCTACTGCTCCACGATGCCACGCCGAAGGAGGCGAGGCCGGTAATCGCAGAAGCCCCCAGAGCGGCAATAACGACGGCCCAGACGTTGCTCATGATCTGGGCCGATCAGCGGGGTTCGCCTCTACGCCCGCCGGCTTGCCAGTCGGGTTCGGGGGGCAGTGCACGAAACGGCCGAGGCCTCGGAGTTGGTTTCGCGTCACCGAGGAAGAGGCGTGGGCTACCAGAGCCTGGCGCGTCACCAGCCGGGCCTCCTTCAGCTTGGCCAGGTTCTGGAAGGCACCCACCCTGGATGCCCCTGCGTCTAGCGCTATGTCCGTGACCCCCCGAAGCCCCTCCAGCAGCGCAATGACGATCCTCAGCCTGAACCGTACCATCAGCGACAAGTTCACCGCCTTCGCCGCCTGGGACCAAGTGGTGGACTTGAGCCGGTGGTGTTCGCACTCGTACCTGGTGCCAGGAGGAAGTCGACGGCGCGTTGAATGAGGTCTTGGAAGACGTGTTCTCGGTAACCGACGAGGAACGCTACAAGGTAATAGATGAGAGCGCCACCGCGCCGTGGTTCGGTACCGGTCGACTGGATCACAACCACAAAGATCATGTAAGCCACTAGGCCGAGGACTATGCCAGTCATCGGCCGGAACACATACCAGTAGGTATAGCTGGGCTGGTAGCCTACGTTGTGGAAATAAATCCCGAAGATGCCCGCAGTTACAGCTCCGAGGGCTCCGAAATACGCCACGCCGAGAGGGAACGGACCGAGGGTAGTCGGCAAAAGGCGAAGATGGGGAACTGTGGCGTAGATCGCGCCGGCCGCAAGCAGGAGGCCAAGGTAAGCAGCCTCGATGGCCACCAGCCATGGCGGCATGCGCGATCCAGCGGACGGTGAGTCGGTAGTTGTCGCCCTCATGCTCACGCCCTCAGACTAAAGCCTGAGGGCCGACCCAAGGGGTCCACCACGGCCACCGTGTCGGGATGCTGGCGGACCAAGTAGCGATCCCCACCCAACGGCCACCCGGGACAGGGTTGCGAGAACGGCTGGGGTTGTGGGGCCGTGAGGAGAGGCTATACTTCCCCCGCCCCATCGCGCAACGCGTCAGAGGGAGACCTTGGCGCCCGCAGCGATTTGGATGGCCGGTGGGTAGCCAGCCGGGTCCACGGCCTTGCCGGTGATCGTCCCGCGACCCATACGCCACATCCACGGCGGCGCCAATAGCTTCGGTGCCCGGCCTGCTCAAGGACTGGTGGGGCAATTTGCACATCCACCCCGAGCACGGTCTCTCTTGACCCTGTGGGGCGAGGCCCGACAGGTGCGCTGGATGCCATTCCCCTCCGGCATGGACGGCAGTGCTCTGGGTCAGGGAAGAGTGGCTCCCGCCGGCCGGCCCTCCTCCCGACAGGCGGCGCAGATGGGCGCCAAAGGCTGCACGAGCGTGGCGGGCTTGCGGCCCGCCATTGGGTAGGGACGCATCAGGCGGCTCGATGGCTGGCGGCGCCAGGAGGGGCTTGGATATCCTCGGACGGTCCCTCATATGTCATCGCCCCCCGTGGTAGGCTGCCCTATGGAACCCAAACTGGCATCGGTGAGATCAAAAGCTGTGAAATTCCGGCCCGCCCGCTGTGAAAGCTACCCCCGGGGTGCGGGAAATGGGCTGATTCCGATCTCGGAGAATAATTCGTGAATGGCTCCAGGGTGGTGACGTCTCACCTCAGACATCTGGACATGGCAGTTGACGCAATGGTGCATGGCGCCTTGTTAGGGGGCCCCCGAGACTGTCGGACTGAGTTCACGAGCCGTGAGCGGATGCAATTTCGCCGGTCGGGAATGCACCACTGAATATTTCATCAGGCTGGAACGGGCATGTCCAAAGATCTGCACCTGAAGTAGGATGATGGTGTGACCGTACATGCGCGCGATGAGTTCCTAGCTCAGGCGCTCGATCCCTCAAAGTGCTTTCTCTGCGGGAATACCGTGTCAGAGAACGCTCGGACCGCAGAGCACGTCTTCCCGAAGTGGATGCAGAAGGAATTCGAACTCTGGAATCGGAACCTCACGCTGCTCAATGGCACCGTTATTCCCTACCGCCAGGTAACGATCACCTGTTGCCACGATTGCAATCACTTCCACTTGGGCAAGCTCGAAAGGCAGGTCAGCGCCGCTTTCCGACACGGCGCCGACGCAGTACGAGTCCTCGATCCCGAGGTCCTGTATTTATGGCTCGGCAAGATCTACTATGGGCTGCTCTTTCGGGAGCTGACGCTCCGGAGTGATCGCCACGACCCGCTCAGCGAGGAGATGATCACAAACGCGGAGGTTCTACGCGAGTTCCGCGTGCACCACATGCTCTTGCGTCGCGCGATTGGGCAGGTCACTTGGAACCCGTTCCCCGCGTCAATCTTCATATTCGACGCGCTGACAAGCGACCGGGCGCCAGCCAACTTCGACTATTGCGATGCCATCGAGCAGCCTTTTCTTACCATCCGGTGCAGCCACACCTACCTCGCAGCCTTTCTCCAGGACTTCGGAGCTGCCCGTGCGTTCGGCGTCGGCAACTTCCAGCAGGTGAAGGCGGCAGCCGGTCTGGTGCTCCATCCCCTTCAGTGCGTCGAGCTCGACGCACTCTTCTTGACTGTACTCAAGCAGCACCATCCTGCCAAGCTCGTGCTCGGACAAGGGCCGTACGGCTGCGACGTCATCGCCTCGCCGCCAGGTGGACTGTCAGGGCTTCCGCCATACGAGCCGTGGGATCGCGATTTGTACCAGGACATGTTGAAAGCGACGTTGATGACCAAGACGGGAAGCAGCTTCATGGCCGGAGGGCGCGGCGTTCCAAGCTTGATCTTCGACGCGAACGGCAATCCGTTCCAAGCGCCGAGCTTTGACTGGATGCCTCTGCGTGCCGAGAACTCATCCGACACCTTTGGCGATCAGCAGGGGGTCGACGGATCGGGGCGATATGAACTGGGGGTTCGATGACCGGGCCTCTGGTTGCCGTACGGGACTCGGGGTTCGCAGGTACGCCAGTCCTCCTGCTGGTGCACGGAATGGGGACCGGCGCCGACGGTTGGCAACCGCAGTTCGATCATTTCGGGGGTCGCGCACGGGTGTTGGCGCCGGACCTGCCCGGGTTCGGCGACAGTAGCGGCCCGTTCTCCATCGCCCGGTCCGTCACCGCGCTGTCGTCGGTACTGGACGAGCGTGGCATCGGACAGGTGGTGCTCTGTGGCCTCTCCCTCGGTGCCCTTGTGTCTCTCCGGTTCGCCCTCTCCTACCCGGAACGGGTAGCGGGGCTCGTCGTGGTGGCAGGTTTCGCCGCCCTCCCCGCCGACGCCCGTACCCAACAGCTCGCCATGACCGATCAGCTGGCAGAGATGCCAACCGAGGCAACTTCGGAGGTGGTGGAGCAGATCGTCGCGTCGGTGCCGCCCCCGAGCCGGGACCCTGCTCGCCGGGCACTTGCCGGCTTCGACCCGGCATCACTCGCTGCGCTGATGAGGGAGGCCAGCCTCTTCGACGTGGTCAACGAGTGTCGAGCCTTCAACCGACCGACGATCGTTGCGTGGGGGGCAGACGACGTACTGAACGCTCCGCTCGGACGAGGGCTCGCCAGCCAGCTCAGCGGTGCGGCCACACGAGAAATCCCAGGTGCCGGCCACGTCGCCAACCTCGATGCGTCCCTGGCGTTCAACGACATGCTGGAGGAGTTCCTCGCGTCCCTACCAGCTCCAGGGGGGTCATCACGCTGAACGGGCCGACCGAGCTCCCCACTTGGCAGCTGTCGGAAGGGTGGCGAGTGGACCGAAGTCATACCGGGAATACGGACTGAGGCTCTCTTGCCCATGGGACCAGCTCGTTCTTGACGCGAGGCGTCAGCCGGCGCAAGGGCCGATGAGGCCCGGCACTAGGTGCCGGACCTGACCGAGGCGCGCATCGGCCTACAGGGGCCTACAATGTAAGGCATGGCCACTCCTTCCTCCGTCCGCTTCGAGGGCCGAGTTCTAGATCGACTCAACGCCTTCGTCGCCTCCCACCCTGGCATGTCGCTGTCGGGCGCTAGCAATCGGTTGGTCGATGAGGCCCTCCGTGTGCAAGAGCACCCGTTCATCGTCTTCCGCGATGGCCCGGCGGGGCGGCGGGCCCGCCTCATCGGTGGCCCTGACGTATGGGAGGTCATCGGCGCGATCCTGTCCGCCCGAAATGCCGAGCCCGAGTTCAACGCCGATGAGATCGTGGCTCTTGTGGCCGACACCGCTGGTCTCGTTCCCCAACAGGTTCGAGCGGCCCTTGCCTATTGGGCCGACTATCCAGCCGAGGTGGACGAGTTCGTCCGCCGCGCCCAAGCTGAAGCCGACCAAGCCATCATCCGCTGGGAGCGCGAACACGATCTGCTTGGCAGATGAGCCCTCGGCCTGATCGGCCAGACGCGCTGCTCCTGGACGAGATGTTCTCACCACTCATCGCCGCCGCCCTCGTCGCCCGCGGCATCGACTGCCAGGCCGCCGCCGCCCAGCCCACTCTGCGGGCCCTCGACGACCATGATGTGCTTGAAGCTGCCCTGAGCGAAGGGCGAATCCTGGTCACGAACAATGTCGTCGACTTCGAAATCCTTCGGCGGCGACGGGAGGCCGAAGGTCGGCCAGTGCCTGGGTTCGTCTACACCTCGGATGGCCGCTTCCCCAGGGACCGAGCCTTTGTGGGCCGTCTTGTTGCCGCGCTCGAAGACGTCGCTCGCCGACACGTGGCCCGAGCCTACGGTGGAGTCGTCTGGCTGGCGCTGATCGAGGACAGATAGGCCCCTCGATCTCATGCCGGGGCACATCCCTCGGTCGCAGAGGCCGGCAACCTGGGCTCCGGCCTCCCCAGCAGGTACCCCTGCAACGCATCACAGCCGTGCTGGACCAGGAACTCCCGCTGCGCCTCGGTCTCCACACCCTCTGCGACCACAGTGAGCCCGAGCCCGTGGGCGAGCCCGATGGTGGCCACCACTATGGTCTCGTCCCCGGGCCGCACCCCGATCCCGCTCACGAAGGACTGGTCGACCTTGAGGACCTGGAAGGGGAAGCGGCTCAGGGCGGTCAGGGATGAGTTCCCCGTCCCGAAGTCGTCAATGGCCAATTTGACCCCGAGAGAGTGCAGCTGATCCAACACCCCCGCCGCGACCTCCGGGTCCGTGCTCAGGACGCTCTCGGTGACCTCCAGGTGGAGGTGGTCCGGGGAGAGGCCGTAGTTGGCGGCGGCCTCTGCCACGTGCAGCACCAGGTCGGGGTCCTGCAGCTGCGCGACCGAGAGATTAACGGAAACGCTCAAGTGAGCTGCGGTGGGATCGCCCGCCACCCAGCCGGCCAGGGCCCGGCAGGCTTCGTCGAGCACCCAGCACCCGATCTTGGCGATGCTTCCGGTCTCCTCGGCCAGTTGGATGAACTGGTCCGGGCCGAGCAGGCCCCGCTCGGGATGCTCCCAGCGGACCAATGCCTCCGCGCCGACGACCAGTCCGGAGGCGGCGGAGACGATGGGCTGGAAGTGAAGCCTCAACTCCCCTCGCTCGGCCGCGTCTGAGAGTTGCACCGCCAACTCGATCCGCTCGACGAAGGCTCGGTCGTCCGCGGCCTGGAGAATGTGGAAGCGACCGTGGGGCTGGAGCTTGGCCTGGTGCAGCGCGACCGCAGCCCGGCGAAGCGCCTCCTCTGGAGCGTCCAAGTCCCCGTAGGCGGCGGCGCCGGCGGTCACATCCACGTCCAGTGCGTGACCGCCGACCCGGTAGTGCGAGCCCAGCCGGTCCAGAACCCTGGTGACCGTGGCCTCGAGTTTCCCTGCGGGGATCCTTGACATTGCGACCACGAAGGTGTCCCCGTCCAAGCGGGCCACCACGTCGCTGGGACGAACGGCCCGGGCGAGCCGCTTGGCGAAGACGCGGAGCACCTCGTCCCCGACGGCTAGGCCGAGAGAGTCGTTCACCTCCTTGAGGCGGCCGAGATTGAGGACGGCGATGGCCCCGTGGGTGCTGTCGCGGTGTGCCGCGAGCCTGCCCATCCTCTCCGTGAGGCCTCGCCGGTTGAGGAGACCGGTGAGTTCGTCGTGCTGGGCCTGGCGGATCAGCTCGGCCTCCACCCCCTTCCGCTTGGTGATGTCCCTGAAGATTCCCAGTACGGCAACGGTCCGGCCTCCGGGATCGCGCAGCGGCACCGTGGAGATGGCCACGTCAATCAGGCGGCCGTCCCGGTGGCGCCGCCGCGTCTCGTGGTCCAGCACGTGGGCGCCGTTCAGCGTGCGAGTCCGGATCTCGTCGTGCTCCACCTCGGAGACGGGGTCAAGGGTGGGGAGGCGATGTCCGATCACCTCTTGAGCGCTCCACCCGAAGACACCCTCGGAGGCGGGGTTCCACAGCATCGCGACCCCGGCAGGGTCGACGACGGTCAGAGCCACCGGGGACTGGGCCACAACGGCACTCAGGAGTTCGTGCTCCGAGAGGTCGGGGCCGAGGACCGCCGGCCGAAGGGAGGTAATCTGCCGCCCGGTGGCCTCGGGCATGACGCGAGCGACCATGGGGTCGAGAGTACCCGGCCCAGCTCGGAATGCCACCCCGTGGGACCGGCTTGTCACGGTTGCGTGAGATTGGCGTGTCGGCCGCTCCAGACCAGGCCAGGTCAGAGCGGGTCAAGGCCCCATTGCTGTTCCGCGACGAGCAGCCCGGGGTCCTGGATGACCCGGTGGCTCCCTCAGAGCGCTCGGCAGCGGGCTGCGCAAGGCTTCCACCCAGCAGCTTGAGGACGGCAGCCCGGTGCATAGCTTCCCCACCCTGCTGCGCTCCTTGGCAACCGTCGGCCGCAACCAGGTGGTGCCCAACGGCTTGCCTGAGGCCGCTGCATTCGAGTTGGTGACTCAACCCACCGAGTTGCAGGCCCGGGCTCTGGCCCTGGCCTGCGTCAACCTCGCCTCCGCGTAGACAGAACCTCGCGGCCTCAACCGAACTCAGCCGAACTCGCTTAAATCCCCAAACTTCGGTCTAATCGGTACGAATAGTAGCAGCGGCCTGTGGTGTTTTGGGGAGGCTGCACAACTTGTTACATCGGAGCCTGGTGGAAAGAAGAGCGCGCTTCTTCACTGACCTCCCGCTCTGATTGAGAGGCAGAAGGGAGCCGCCAGTTGGTGGTGGTCGATGCCTTGCTCTGTCAAGGGAGCGGCCAGAGAACAACCGGGCCAAGTCCCCTCAGGGTCGCGTAGGCTGCGTCCACTTCCTCGCTCCGCTCCACCGAGGCGTTGAAGTGCCGGGCAGTCGGCGGCGGGTTCTGGTGGATGTGCCCATGGACGTTGAGTTTGCCCTCGGCCAGGTCCTCAACCGGGAGGTCCAGCCTCCCGGTTGTGGCGCTCGTCCCCTGCCATGACGTTCATGCTCGGCACAGCTACCCGCTTTCGGCGATGGCCATCTCAGATGAAGAAGCCCACACCGAAGGACACCAGGCCGATAACTACGTAGAGCATCCCACCGATGATCCCGCACGTCAGTCCGGCGACGGCCATGCCCCTATGGGCGGCCCCACGGTTGGCGTGCTGGATGCCGATGCTGCTAAAGACAATGGCGAGGACGACCTGCGCGAGGCTGAAGACGCCCCACCAGCAGAAGATGATCGACGTGATCCCAAGAACCATCCCAGCGACGGCGAGACCATTGCCGGGCTGAACCACGGCGGGAAGCTGCGGCCCTGCCGGCGGGGTCATGACTGTGATCGGCGCCGGGGGGCGGTCCGAGGGGGGCTGATCGGGGGTTACTGCTCGGTCATCCATCTCAAGTGCTCGCGCGAGTCCTGGGTTCCACCCGCGAGGGTCTCCTAATCGGAGAGGTTACAGCTCTCGACTCTGCCTTGCGGGCGTTGTCCCAGCCGTCACCGGATTGCGAACTCAAGGAACGGTGCAGGCTCGATCAGGGAACCGGGTGGTTCGGGGATGCTCAGGGCCGTTGGGAACTCAGACTGCCGAGAGGTGATCAGATTGCTCCACCAGCCGTTCTGACAGGAACGATCCGGACACCGCGCCCTACCGAGCGTAGCTCGTCCTGGCGCGAGGCGACTGTCGGCCCTTGAATTCGCTGTACCGGTTCGCCTTCAGCTCCTTGAGCGCCGCGGTCTTGCGCTCCAGCTCCAAGGTGGGGCTGTCGACAGGGGTCATCTCGGCCAGTAGCTTGCGAGCCATCTGCTGAATACGCCCTGCAGACGCTTGAAGGGTGGCCACGGGACCCTCCCGCCTTCCAGCTGCCCAAGTGGCCACGTAGCTGAATGAATAGTCCCCGGTATCGAGACCACTCTCCCCGCACGTGATGAAGGCCACGCTCTCGGCTTCAAGTTCCATGACGCCCCGGTCCAGGGCTGGCTCATTGGCCCCGTGGAGTTCGAGATGCGCGAGTTCGTGGCAGAGCGTCTTGGCGTGCTGAGCGGGCGATGCCGTCTCCCGGAGTCGGATCTCCCGGGTCACCACATTCACGTCACCCATCTTGGTTGGATCCGCGAACGAGGCGTAGCTCACCCGGCATCCGCGCCTCTCGGCAGCCGCCATCAGTCCGGCCAGGAGGGCCTCAGGAGCCGCCCCCTCAAGGGGAGAGCACTTGAGGCCCTCGGGTACGGGATCCCCCTCGGTCTGAGAGATGTCGAACACCTTCCCCGCCATCCTGAAGCCGTGGACTTCATAGACGAACCGTTTGGTGATTGCCGTCGCACTATCCTCTCCACCTCCCGCCGTCGGTGCCCCCGCGTCGGGCCCGCTCTCCCCCGGCGCTTCCGAAGACGAGAGCGTGGCACTCCTGGACCGGCCAATCGGGACCAGGATCCGCAGCGCATGCTCCCCCTTTATGACGTGACGTCCCAGGGCATTCCAAGTCGTCATCGACTGGACCAGCTGGGCCTCCGGCTTCTGGGTCCGAATGAGAAGGGTGTTCAAGGGGCTGTAGCGCCACATCGCCCGCTGAAAGCGCAGGTACTCCCGAAACTCTGGCTCCGAGGTCAGCTTCGTCAGTTGGGCCTGAAGCTCATACCACTTCTCGGGCGCCCACTCAAAGGCTTTCGGAATCTCGGCGGCGCGAACGGCGGCTGCCTCTGCCTGCATCCCGTCTGTGAGGGTCATGGCTTGAATGTACATCGCAAACGCGGACAAAGGAGTGTCAGTCTGTCACGCCAGGGGCATTGCCTCTGCGGGGGGTGACGCTAACGCGGCTTGGTGGAGACCGTCGCCCGGGTGGGCTGACTCTGGGAACGGCGCGTGCCGCGAGGGGCAGTCGGCGCGGGATGCTCGCGGGCTGGGGCTTGCCTGATCCCCCGGCCCGCTGCTTGTGTGGGGAAGCGGTTCAGCGCCTGAACCCCGGCCAGTATCATCTCCAGTTCACCGTTGTCGCGGCTCAGCGTTTGCTCGAACTCCTCAAACCAGAGGTAAAGGTTTTCTAGTTCGGCTTGGAGCTGGTGGTAGTAGTGGAACTTCTCCCAAAACTCTCCGACCGTGCTGGTGGCGACTGTCGCCAGCCCATCTGAACCGCGCGAAAGAGGCAGCCGGGAGGTGATGGGCCCATTGGCAGGCGCTGGCTGAACGCCCTTTGACCCCCGAGCGGAAGGCCGTTTGACCGAGCCATCCTCCCAGATCACGGGCATCTTCTTTTGAATCTTTCGCCCGGCCCGTGCATGGGTGACAGCTCCAGGGGCGGAAGCCACGGGGACCTTTGCCTCGTCTGTGCCTTTCGAGCGATTGGTTGCTGTCCGGGCGGGCGCCCGCCGGGTGCTCCTGCCTGTCGTCGCCATGACTTTCTCCTTTACCCTGCAGACCAGATGCCCATGGGCGGAGCAATCGTATAACAGAGCTGCTGAAGAGGGGGTAGCGGGACCAAGCCCCGCTGAGCCATGACGGTGATCAGCTTATGGTACGAGGCGATGGGCAATTGGCGCAATGGGGGGGTGTCCCAACTCGCGTGGGCCGTCCGGCCAGACGTAGGCGACCCCCCGAAGCGGCGAGCTGGGGTCTCAACAAGGGAACGAAGAGGGGAGGTTGCCGACGAACACCTCGCGCCGAGCCGGGTCCTGCTCGGCCGAGACAGCGAGTGACTGGTGGGGGCCCTGATAAGCTCAGAGGTTCCCCCGGCTTCGTTCGGACCAGACCTCCCCCCATCTACTTGAGCCTCCTCCACGTAGCCAACCCCCTCTATCCGAGCTGCGCATCGTTCTCCTGGAGCCACTGGTCGGGACTGCTCTGGAAGGCGTAGCCAAGCGCCTCGGCCAGCCGCTTCGTCTGGGTCGTGTCTGGCTGCCGTCCACAGTCGGCCGCTGTGGGCTGTCTCCGCCAGCCCCGATCAGAGAGCGAAGTTGGTGTGAAGACGAGCTCTCCTTCCACTCCGATCTGTTGCCCACTCACTCCCTTGCGCCTGCGACTCCTGCCAAGGCGGCAGCAGCCTTTGCCAATGCCGCAAGCGTCCCATCGTTGTGCACTACCGCGTCCCAGTCGGTCCAGTCGTCGAGGGCATGCTCGGAGGAGTGCCCATTGGCTGGGCCGACTCGGGGCCGGACCACCCGGACCAGAAGGCCACCGCGGTCGCGGATGAACAGCGCCTCTTCAACATGACGCACGTCCGAGACCACGTAACGGCCCACGGGAGCGAGTCGTGAGGCCAGGGCCCGGACCCAGACGTCACGCCCCAGCGTCTCCCGAACGGCCTCGCCGACTTCCTGCAGGGTCTCCCGAACGGCCGGGTCCTGCCTCTTCGCAACTTCCCAGTCGTTGCCGTGGGCTCGCAAGGTTGCCCTGAGATTGGGATCGACCTTCTGAGCCAGTTCGCGGAGGGCATCGGCGAACGCCATCTGGGTAAAGCCGTGGGCCGCCACGAGGTGGCGAGCCAAGGAGTCCTTCCCAACACGCGCCTGATAGCCAAGTCCGATGAGAACCAACTCGGTGCCGGCCGGCTGACCCCGCAGGGTGGCCGGCTCCCTTCTGGACCTGGCCGCCGTCGGCCTGCCGCTAACCACTTCCACGACAGGCTACTACGAGGGCGCCGACGATTGACGTGCCCCACCCCCTTGACAATCGCTTTACCCTGGATATAGGCTGTAAATTACACCGGGAGGCGGGATGGGACACACGATCAACGGACTGGCCGACCGGGAGCCTACAAGGGCCGCACGGGCCAATGCGACGGCAAGCTGCCACCTTCAAGGTCTCCGAGCAGACTTGGCACAGCTGGACGAGTGGTTGACGAAGTGCGAGGAATTGCGAGTCCTCGACCGTGACCAGGCCCCCCGTGCTCTGGTGGAGGAGATCTCTGCCTCGCCAGTAGCTCCGAACTACCTCAAGCGGGAGGCGAGGAGACGTGATCGAGCCATTCTCCAGGTAACCGACGCGATCTTCTTGGCCCAGGGGACTGTGATGCTGAGGCTCAATATCCTGGAAGGGAGCGTGCTGTGGAAGGATCCAGTTGAGACCATAGGTGGGAATGGCAAGGTCAAATTCCGGGACGAGGCGAGCCCGGAGGATTTTCGCATAACACCAAGGGCTCCAGCCTCGCGCAGGGAACGTCGGCCACTCTTTCAAGACGGTGAGCGCCCAGAGCGACGGCTGCAGCGGTTGTGACCATCCCATGTTGCCGATGGGCTTGTCAGCTGGTCCACTGCAGCTCCTCCATTGGAGTCTTCTTCCATGGTGTGCTTGCCCATGCCAGGGAAGCGGGGATCCGTCACTCGCGCCTAGAAACGAAGGCGGCCCCGCAGAGACCGGGGGGCTGGGGGTAGAGCCGAGAGGGTGGGGAGGGGAGCATACACGGTGAGTGGATCGGCCGCGATGGCTCTGCAGCTGCGCCGCTGACGGTGTGCCAAAATGGGGCATGCCGTCGTCGCGTACTACCCTGCCAGATCTTTCAGCATTCAATGAACGTGTCGGGCCGCTAATTCGGTTAGCGAGGGCGCCTTGTCGACCTAACGCCGCCGGGGTGACGCGCCGTGGTCCGAAACCGCTGCGGCTGTAATGGGTTCAATTCGTTCAGGAGCCGCGAGGCTACCGCATCTGCACGCCGGGCGGATAGCAACCCGGTGATGTCCCCAACAGCCACCAGCGACCAATGAGCGGCTTGGGCCGCCTGGAGGAGATCGGGATCGCACATTCGCGAAGCGTTGGTTAGCAAGATGACGTCGTGCGCGCAGTTGCGGAACTTGCCCTGGCGCCAGTTCCGGTCAGCTGCGGTATCTGCCATGTCCCGGCAAGCCATTCCGAGGTATTCCACACGCCGCAGCGAATCGCAACTTGTGGAGGATGTTGCAAGGATGGCCTGTGCCCTATCGAGCAAGGAGGGCAGGGGCCGTCCGGCATTGGTCCACAGGGCCTGGATCGTCGCCCACTCCCCAGCCCGGAACTCCTGCAGCATCTGGGTCGCGTCCGCAGTGTCCTCAACGGTGAGAACGTGCTCGGTGAGTACCGAGCCCGCAGGTAGTGATCCCTCCCAGGCGGAGAGGTCGAACTCTTGATGGGCCGAGTCGGCGGGCGAGAGCGAGTACCTCACCAAGGTCGTTCCCGTCGCGGACAGGAGTGCCGTCAGGAGCCCGTTGCTGGCAGTTGGAGCCTCCTCCCCGTCGTCGGCCCCAGTCTCCATTGGTACCGTGCGCTGGAAGCTGTAGACGCTTTCCGGGTGCTGGCTCGGCCGGCGCGAATTGGGCATGCCTAGACAATAGCCAAGAAACGCGGACAAGAAAGTGTCAATGGTTCCATGGGGCCTTGGCGACTTTGGTGGGACTCGTTTGTGAAGTCCCGCAGCAACATCCGAGACGCGCTGGGCCCGTGGCTGTGAGTCGAAGACCCAGCCGTGCTCGACACCGCCGAGGAGTTCGGCGGGATTCCCGGCGACCTGGCCGGTGTGGTGCCCGAAGTGGGCCAGAGTCGGACGCGGGCGAACGAGCTGCCGGCACGAGCCGAGCGGCTCATATCAGTCGCCGCCGCACGGCTGGTCGGGGAGCTTGGCTTGTCCTTCCGCGATGCCGCCGCACTCCTCAGTATCTTTCACCGGCGAGTACACCGGCTCCCCCACAGCCAGCAGCCGCGGTCCACCTGAGCGGACCCCAGCCCGTCGCCTCTCGCCCCGTCACCCTGGCGTGGGCAACTCCTGCGTCGGACCCTCGATTACGGCTCGTAGTGGTATCGCAGCTGGAGCACCACGATGTCGTCGCCATCCACCAGATAGACCACCCGGTGCTCGTCGTCGAGGCGACGGGACCAGCAACCCTGGAGGATGTGACGGAGCGGCTCCGGCTTGCCAATGCCGTTGAAGGGATCCCGCAGCATCTCGTCGAGGAGCCGGTTGACCCGTCGAACCATCGTGCGGTCGGCGGATTGCCAGTAGAGATAGTCCCCCCAGCCGTGCGGGGTGAACACCAGCCGCACTACTCTCGCTCGTGCTCGAGGCGCTCTCCATCACGAGCCTGGGCAAGGCTCTCCAGCAGCCGGCGAGCATTGGCAGGGACCCGAAGCAGCCAGGCCGTCTCTTGCAGAGCATCGAAGTCGGCCCGAGAGAGCAGCACCGCGTCACCACGCTTGGACGTGATCTCTATGGGCTGCCGGTCGTTGTTGACCTGCTCGATCAATGGGAAGAGGCGCTTCCTCGCGTCGCTGGCCGTGATCGCCATCTGTCTCACCCCCAGAATCTGTACGAGATATGGTACCACCCCGGGCTGAGCAGCCAGCCCTGTCATCTGATGCCCGTATCGCACGTCACGTCGGCCCCGGTTGACCTTGCGGCCTCGACCACGATCCGAAGTACGGGGCATCGGGGCCCTACCGCAGTCTGAACAGCCAGGAGGTAGATGCCCGGAGCCACGTGTAGTGCGTACCTGCCGTGGCTATCGGACCTGCCGTGCTCTCCCATCTCCCCCCAGCCCAGGCCGCCGGCTTCACCGGCCCTTCCTTCGTCCACGGCCCGTCCCTCATCCTCATCTTTGCCATCGTCATGAGCGTGATAGCGGCGATCGCCTCCGCCTTCAGGGTAGGCAAGTACGTCCACGAGGACGATGAATCGATGGCCCAGGAAGTGATTGTCCGGCGCCAGGCCTGTAGGGGCTGCCGGTGGCTCCAGCACGGGCGATCCGGGGTTGCCAGGGGCTACGTCTAAACCTGAGGCTGTTCCATCGACCGGGCACGGCAACGGGACCGTCCGCCGGACGAGAGGCCGGGAGAGTCCGGTGAGTCAACGACCGCTCCGCAAACACTACCTCCCGTCAAGACTCCTATCGACCTGCCCCCTTCGTCCGACACCTGGAAATTCCGCCCGCAGATACTTCGATCGGGAGATGTGGGAGGCCGTCGCGTTCCGCGCCGAGCGGCATGGCTGCTCGCAGCTCAGCCGCCAAATGCGGCACCGCGGCTAACTCCTCGTACCCGATGGCTGTGCCCCCTGGCCGTGGGCCCGGAGGACGAAACTGTCCAGGCCACGGGCAGCATCGCGGATCCGCTCCGGCCCCGTCCGAAGGACTGGTTCAGGTCTCGGGCGCGGAGGTTGAGAAACCTCGCTGCCCGAAGTCGGCGACCGTCACGATCCGGACCTGGCCGTAGTTGGCAAGGGTGAGCAGGTCGGCGTCTCCGGTGACCAGGGCGCTGGCGTGACCCGCCGAGGCTATAGCCAGGATCTCATCGTCATCAGGGTCACGGCAGAGGCGCGGCACGTCGGCTGGTGAGACAACCTCGCCCAACGCCTCAAGTTCACCGCAAGCTGCACGAGCGCGGTCTGAACTCCAGCCGCACACCTCCACGAGGACGGCCTCCAGCTCGCTGAGGATGGCGCTCCCGATGATGAGGCGATGCTCGCCCCTCAACACCGTCTCGAGGAGACGGCGCGGCCGTCCACCGAAGTGGAGGGCGGAGACGAGGACGTTGGTGTCGAGGACTACGCGCACTCAGCGGGGTGCTGAGTGACGAGACCGGCGGCGCCGTTTCACTGCGCTGGCGAGCTGCTCGTCGGTGAGGTGGCCGGCGGACGCGCGAGCCTCGCCGTAGGCGAAGATCTGGTCCCAGCGGCGACGCCGCTCCGCGTACTGGCGGAAGGCCTCCCGGAACAACTCGCTGCGGGTGCGGCCCTCCTGCCGAGCCAGCCGATCGACCTCGGCGGCGAGCTCCGCCGGGAGCGAGATGGTCAGGGTGTCCGTGCTGCGCATGGGGACATAGTACCACTAAGTGTGACTAGGAGCCAAGGCCGGTGCCGATCAGGAGAGCCAGAGCTCTCATGGGAGACCCAGAGGCGAGCGCAGCTCAGCCGTGAACTCCCGGTCGGCAAGTGGAGTGCTGGCAATGAGTTCCCGGAGCCGTGCCACGGGGAGGCCCTCTGTGTCAACGTGGGGTGACACGGGTATGGAGCGTGAATGATTAACCGAGAGAGGGCGGCAAGGAGCTTCGCGATGGTCTCGAAGCGGATCTGGGTCGTCTCGTCCCGCTCGATCCTGCCCAACTCGTGCCGGTTGAGCCCCACCAAGCGCGCCACCTGGGCGATGCTCCGTTCGCCGCGAAGGGCCCGTGGGTGCCAGCGCACGCGGACACCGCCGGCCCGGGCGACGATCGGGTCGCTGGCGACCGCGGACGTAGCTCCCGTCAACCCATCACTCGCACCGCTGACCATCTCCTGCGTTATACCAGGGGATACCGTGATCGGGGCAGGGCAGCCCTGCCGTGGAGCGTCTGTTCCTGGCGGTCGGGGTTGGCTCATGGGACGCGTGTCGCTGTGCGGCCGCACCGGGCCTGGTTTCTGCCCAAGGAGGCTTGCGAGTGAAGACCCCCCTGTTCGTGTGCTGTCGACTGCGCGTGGTCGTCCCGAGGCGCTTACGGCTCGCCCCCAGGTGGGGTGGCCCCGGCGGCGACTGTCGCCAGAGTCGCCTGCATCTCCTCTAATGAGGAGTACCCCAAATGTGACGATCGCCTGCGCCGTCAGGCGGTACCGATAGGGACGACCTGCGGCTTCATCCTCCGTCACGCCCGCCAGTTAACCCTGCGCATTGAGGCGAGAGAGTAAAGCTGCCGAGTCATGGCCCCGGGCCCTCTCTATCTCGCGCCTCGTCGCCGCCCCGCGTTCAGCCGGACCACGGTCGCCGCCCCGCTAGCTACGGATCCGACCACGGGGACTGGTCCTAGGGCTTCGCCTGCTTCTCGATGTACGCGATCAGCTTCGGATCAGGTCGCGATGGGGGCACCCCAGGCGCCTTCCTATCAGGCGTCCCGCTGGCCGGAGCCTGGGCGAGCGACCGCCCTGTCGAGTTGCTACGCACTTTCTCAGCCATGACCTGCCGTCAGTATACCAGCCACAATCAGCACGACTGCGAGCGCCAGCCCGGCCAACGCCACTCTCAGAAGCAGGGCCTTTCGCCCATTGAGCCGAGTCGCCTTCCCGATCATCTCCACCTCGGTATCCAGGAGCACCAATTGAGTTGTGGCCATCGGAGTGGCCAGGTACCCTCGTATTGCCGCAGCATTAATGACCGGGAACTTTCGGGGGAAGAACGCTGCAGCTGCGGCTGCGCCAGCCAGCGCCGCTGCGGCCAGACCGGCCCGAAATAGAGGGGTCTCAGCGACTGCGTGCTGGGCAGTCGCGCCCAGCACTACCAGGATACCCGCGAAGCCCAGAGCCACGCCGGCCCTCGCATCGAGCGAATCACTGTGAGCGCGGAAGGTCCGGAGCTCAGCGCTGGCTCGCTCGGCAATGAGCCCAAGGGAAGGTAACTGATCAGGAGCCAGGTCCTGGGTTCCGACTCCAGCCCCCTGCGGCTCATAAGCCATCCCCACCTCCACCTACCGCTCATTGGGGCAACCCGCTGCCCTGGCGCCGACACGCCCCTTGGGGCCAGCGGGCACCGGCGCGTGCTCACGCGTAGACGAACTCTTGGCCACTATAAACCATGACCGCGGCCCTGCTATCGGCGGCCAATCCCATCAGAACAACATCACGACCGAATCCCTGACCACCCTACACCCATAGCGCGGCCGATCCCGCGCTACCCCAGTCGGTGCCGCCGGGCCGGCCATACAGACTGTCGACAGGCAAGAGTGGCCTACCGACCTACGCCGGCGTTTCGCCTTCGCTCATGCCGCTGCCGCCCGATGAGCCAGACTGGCCCAATCCTTCTTGGTGGCGTCACCCTCCGCCGACTGTGGCACGCCAAGCAGTCTGCCTGGCCAGGTCGCCATCCCATCTAATGCGAGGCGATCGCATTTGGGCTCAATGGCCATCACTGGGCGGCGGCCAGCCGGGCCGGGCCATCGGACGCCCGCTGTTGATCCAAGGGACTGGCCCCTGCTGCGATCGTGGCGAGGGTCGCCTGCATCTCCTCTAATGAGGAGTACCCAAAGGTCGCGATCGCCTGAGCCGTCAGGCGGTACTGGTAGGGACGCCCTGGGGTTTCATCCTCCGTCATGCCCGCCAGGTAGCCCTGGGAATGGAGACGAGAGAGTAAAGCCGCCGAGTCCTGGCCACGGGCCCGCTCGATCTCGCGCCGGGTTGCCGCCCCGCGGTAGGCCACCCAACTCAGGATCTCAAGCGCAGCGGGGCTGAGCTCGCGGCTCATGGCCACCGCGTCAAGAGCAGCCAGGGCGTCAACGCTCTCTTCGGCTGGCACCACCGTGACTCCCACAGAGTCCTCGACCAAGCGAAGGCCGCACGCCGCCAGGCGGGGCTGGAGCGAGGGCAGACTCTCTCGCACCGCAGGTAGGCTGACGCCGCAGGCCGTGGCGAGTTCGCCCAGGGAGACCTGGCGGCGCACCACAACGCACGCCGCCAGGCGGCTCAGGTGGGTCTCGGTGAACGTGGTCGGCCCGGCCGGCCGCACCAGAGCCTCGCCCGCCGGCCGGAGCCCGAGGCCGCGCCGGAGCCGCTCGTAGGTCGCCACCGAGGGCATCCGCCGGCCATTCACGATCTGCGAGAGGGCCACCCGGGACACGTGAGTCCGGCGGGCCGCTTCGGACACGCTCCATCCGAGTGCCCGGAGCCGCGCCCGCAGCTCCCGGCCGATCTCCGTGCCGATCTCGCCAGGTACAACGCCCGCCATCTTGCGTCCCTCCCTCAGTGGCCCGGGGAACTCGGAGCCGTCCGGAACGGTCCCTCCCACAGTCTAACTGTTACGAGAAATGAACAGTAACGATGACGCACGATAAGAGCCATTTACGGGATACAATGCAAATGTGGACCATTCCCCCCTCCTGATCTCGACCCGGGCCCCAGGAGACCTGGGGGAGCTCACCCTGGCCCCGGGCTGGACGTGCCCTGCCGACCAGCACCCCGTCCTGGTCTACCTCGGCCGCCTCGCTCCCGCCAGCCGGCGCCCACAGGGCACGGGCCTCCGGCGGGTGGCCACCTTTCTCTCTGGCGGTCTCCTCACTGGGCCTGAAGCCATCCTCCAACTGCCCTGGCCTGAGATGCGCTACCAGCACGTCCAGCGAGTGCGCGCGTGGCTGGCTGACGAGGCGGGTCTCAGCCCCGCCACTGGCAACACCTACCTGGCGGCCGTCCGGGGCGTCCTCACCGAGTGCTGGCGCCTGGGGTACCTCAGCGCCGAGGACCGAGCTCGGGCGCTTGACATAAAGAGGATTGGGGGCTCACGCCTCCCCAGGGGACGGGCCCTCGCCCATGCGGAGTTGCAGGCGGTCCTCGATCAGCTGGCGGCCGAGGACACCTTGATAGCCCGCCGCGATACCGCCTGCCTGGCGGTCATGTATGCCAGCGGGGGCGTCCGCCGGACCGAGCTCACCGCCCTCGACCTGAGCGACTGCGACCTCACGGCCGGCGAGCTCACCGTCCGCAGTGGCAAGGGCCGCAAGGAACGGCGCATCCACCTCAGTGCCGAGGGTGCCGCCGCCGTGGCCGACTGGCTCAAGGCTCGAGGTCTGGCACCTGGGCCCCTCTTCCTCCCGATAAGGAAGGACCGCCGGACCCTTGGGTATGGCCGGCGCCTTGATCCCACCACGATCCGGCTGCTCTGCCAACGCCGGGCGGCTAGGGCAGGGGTGGCGCCATTCTCTCCCCACGATCTTCGCCGCACTTCGATCTCCGACCTGCTCGACCTCAGCGGAGATCTGGGCCTGGTCTCGCGCCTGGCCGGGCACGCGAATCCGGCGGTCACCGCCCGATACGACCGGCGGCCCGTGGCCGCCGAGCAGCGGGCCGCCCGAGCTCTCCTCTTCCCCTACCACGCACATCGGCTGATGAGGCCCACGGATGACTGAGTTCGTCCGATGGCCGCTTGGCTCTGTTCTCGCTCCGGAGCTGTCCTCGCAGGCTGTCAGACCAAGTCGATCAAGGGTCTGGTCGTACGGGAGCTCTCGGGTGCTGATCTGACCTGATACCTGCCGCCGGGTAGAGTTCGCGCAATGAGCAGTAGTTCAAGCAGTGGTGATCAGTGGTTTGAGTGGCTCGTGCACCGTCGGCACGGTGACGATCCGGCCGCCCTCGGCGAGCTGGCCGTCAAGCTGAGGACCTTTCGAGATCAGGTGCTCGACCACGCCAACCTGCACCCAGGGGACATCCTGGCCGACATCGGTGCGGGGGACGGTTTGATCGGTTTCGGCGCACTCGACCGGGTCGGGGAGAACGCCCGCGTGGTCTTCGTTGACATCTCCCAGGACCTGCTCGACCTCTGCGCCGAACGTGCCGAGCAGCTTGGCGTGGTGGGCCGGTGCACCTTCCTGACTGCGTCCGCCGACGCGCTTACTGGATTGACCGACGCGAGTGTCGACGTGGTGACCACCCGGTCGGTGCTGATCTACGTCAAGGACAAGCCAGCGTGCTTCCGGGAGTTCTACCGGGTGCTGCGCCCGGGTGGCCGATTGAGCATCTTCGAGCCGATCAACCGGTTCTGCGCCGACACGCACCGGTCACCCAACTTCGCCGGCTACGACCTCAGCGCCATCCCCGCTGTGGCGGAGAAGCTGAACGTCTTCTATGAGGCGATCCAACCACCGGACCACCCGATGCTCGACTTCGACGAGCGCGACCTGCTTCACCAAGCGCAAGCAGCTGGGTTCGGCGAGCTGCATCTGCAGTTGAACGCCGATATTGAACCTCGAGTGCCAGTGCGGCGATGGGACACGTTCTTGGCCTCGTCCGGCAACCCTCAGGTACCCACGCTTCGGGAAGCTATCGAGCAGGCGCTCACTCCAGCGGAGGCGCAACTGCTCTCCACACACCTGAGGCCTGCCGTCGAGTCCGGGCGCGGCAACCACCGCCTCGCCACCGCATACCTTTGGGCCAGACGCTCCGCCTCCTAGCGGCGGGTACGGTTGCTATCGGGCGCGCCCCGACGCACTCGCACGCAGTGGCCACCATCCTGCCGTCCCATAGGGTCCTCGACGGGACCACGCTGGCCCGTGATTTGGGCTACCTCACCGGAGGGCCGTGACACTGGCCGAACGGTGCGGATGGTCAGCCAGCGCCCTCACGCTCGGCGACCTGTCGCAGGGCCTCGTCCAACGTCAGAAGCTCTACCCCCGAGATCAGCGCGGTGGCGAGGGAGAAAGCGTCGGGGAGGCGCAGGGTGTTGTGGCGGGCTCTGAGCTGCGCAGCCTGGCGGGCGATCGAGCGATCGACGGGGACCACCTCGGCTCGGACCGAGTCGAGGAAGTCATCCACTGTGGCGTCGGTGCCAGCCAGCAGCGGACGGACGAGAACTTCAGCGTAGACGCTGGCGCTGATCAAGAGTCGGTCGCCAGCTGTGATCCGTGGGCGCAACTCGGTCACGGCGCGGTCGTGCTGAGCGTCCGAGGGGTCCAGGAAGCCGATGAGGACGTCGGCGTCGAGGGCTACCGAACCCATTCGCCGCGCAACTGCTCCAGGTAGCCGGGGGGGTAGGTGCCCGGCGGGAGACTGCCAGCGTAGCGGCTGACGAGCTCGTCGGCGCGCTCCACTTCGATGCGGCCCGGGGCGCTGGCGCGGACGATCACGTCGTCACCGGAAGCAATGCCGGCCGCGCGAAGCACGCGGACAGGGATGGTGATCTGATGCTTGCGCGACACCTTGCTCATACCTTTACTATTCTACCACCGGAGTAAAGCGGCAGAGTCCTGTTCTCGCGCCCCCCTCCCCTCTCCCTGTGATCGCCGAGTCCGAGGCCCCTGAATGACTGAGGCCACGGTTCACCAGGGCTGTTCGGCCACCTCCCAAGGGGCCCTGCGCTCGAAATCGACGTTGCGCGCCCAGGTGATGGCGACCCCGGTGGCAAAGGCGGTACCTGAAGGCGGTCCGCTTTCTGCTTGAGGGAGAGGCGGAAAAGTAGCTGATGGGGATGGATTTCTGCACCCTTCATTTGTGGGTGCTTAGATCGAGTGCGGAGTTGGATCCTCTGCGGGAGACTTTCCGCTATGAACTCAACTGAGGTGCGCCGACGGTCGATCAACCACCCACGGACGAGCCCCCCATCTTCAATGTGGTGGTGTAGGCACCAGTCTCGCCAACCGTATTTGTCGACCAGTAAACTCGCCGTCGTGACCAGCAATGCCGCGGCAGCCAGGGTCGAGCTGGTCGACGTGGACGAGACGGTGCTGAGTGAGCTGGTCGAGATCGCGACTAGCGACGCTCATGCGAACGAAGTGACGCCGCCACTGACGCTCGAAAACAGTTGGACCCCAGAGCGCATCGCGTGGCTCCAAGCCTTCCACCGTGAGCGGAGGAGTGGGCTTACCGGTCCGGCCGGCGAAGCAACCTGGGCCGTCACCGTCGACGGCCGGATCGTGGGGTCTGTCCGCCTGAAGGCGACCGCCCAGGAGGGGTGCCTGGAGACCGGAGCCTGGCTGTCGCGTACCGCACGTGGCCGAGGCGTCGGGCGTCAGGCGCTGGGCGCACTTCTTGAACTGGCCACCGCAGCGGGCGCCGAGGAGGTCAGAGCCGACACCACCTCCACCAACAGTGCAGCACTTGGCCTGCTACGCCGCTTGGCCTTCGGCATCGGCATCGGTGAGGGAGGGGCGGTGCGGGCCACCTTGCATCTTCCTGGGCTAGGTGCCTCCCCTCCCGGCTGAGGACCGCCTCCCGATCCTCCCGCTGGTTCGATGGATACCGTTACTCAGGAACTGGGGGCTCCATTAAGTACTCTTGAGCGGTCGCTCCTCAGGGGCTACCGTCAGGGCAGCTTTGGTCGGCCCACGTCCAGGCTGGTCGGTGGCCGGGTCCGGCTGGCTTGCGCAGCGAGCGGCAGGATCTCGTACAACTTCTTGGCCGTTGAGCCCCACTCGCCGATCGGCCTGTGGACAGTCGAACGAACACAGTCGATGTGTCACGCCTTCGGCGCCCTCTCTCACTGGCCGCGGTAGACGCCGCTGCGATGTGCGACGCGCAGCGCCAGGACCACGAACTCCGCATCTCTGATCGTATAGACGACGCGGTAGTCGCCGACGCGAATCCGCCACAGGCCGCTGTAGCCGACGAGCGGTCGCGCCCCAGCGGGTCGGGAGTCCGTCTTCAACGCATTGACAGCCCGCACGATCCGGCGAGCCATGCGCTTGTCCAGCTTCGTCGGCTCCTTGAGGGCTCCTGGGTCTTACTCAACGTCGTAGGCTCCAGAAGCGCCGCTCACAACCCGAGTGCCCGGGCCACCTCCTCCGCAGGTATCGCCGTCGTGCGGCCGGAGTCGAGGTCCGCCAGTCGTTCGTCCGAGATCCGCCCGTCCTCCAGGTCGACCATTGCCTCGTATCGCTCGACGAACTCGGCCGGCACGATGGCGGCTGCCCGGCGCTGGCCTCGGCCCCGGGTAATGTAGGTGATCTCGCCACCGAACGCCGCACGGTTCACGGCATCGGAGAACTGGGCCCGAGCCTCGCAGACAGATAGCTCTCTGGCCGGCGGCTCGCTACTCATCTCTCCACGATATGCCAACTACGCCGACTCCGCCACTCTCCTATCACGAGACGAGATGGCCCCCACGCCTGACACGGCCAGGCAGCAGGCGACAGCTCTGTCTTTCCCGCGGTACCGTGAGCGCCGGGCACCTACCCGATCCCTACGTCCGCTGCCAAAGGTGCTCAGAGACTACCTGATCGCGGCTTGCTCATCTCACTCCGGGAGCGATGGCCGGGAGACCCGCTTGGAGCGCCGTCAGCAGGAGGCGCTCGTCGTACGCGATGAATGCCTCCAGTGGCTCGTGGGTGACGGAGATAACGTGCTCGGCGGTTGCCAGATGGATGGCGTCCAGAGACCGAAGATCAGGATTGGTGTATCCGGCGGCTCGAGCGACCACCGATGGCGACAAGGTGACCACGCCGATGCCCCGAAGCACGTCGGCCGCACGGGCCGCTCTGTCCGGAGCGCTCCGCCAGGTGGCACGCATCAGCTCCACCTCAATTAGCACTGAAGAGATGACTGGGATTCCCGGCCTCTCCCTGAACCAACGCGAAAGGTTGCCACTGTGCGCCTCCGGCCGGACCAGCTTCATTGCCCCGGAGGTGTCGAGATAGATCACTCTCGCCTCACCATCGGCCCGTACCGTACCTGTCCTCCAGGATCGCTTCCAGCCCGGCGGAATCCGACCCTGCCACCTCAGACACCTCGGAGTCCGAGAACAACAGGAGCGGACCTAGTCCGGGGCGCAGGTCTCCCGACTCGATCAACTCGCTTCGAGGGTCGGGCTCAGCGGGCTCGATGATCGCCACCCGGGTGCCATTGCGGGTGATCGCAACCCGCTCGCCCCTCTCAACCCGGGCCAAGACGTCCGCAGTGTGCTGGTTGAGCTCACGGATTGGGATCTGACGCATACTGAAGAGTGTAGTACAACTTCGTACTACCTGCCCCACCTAGTCAGATCTGAGCCTGGGCTTGACCCGGTACTCCGCACCACCATGATGTGGACGAATCCCACAAAGGAGGTTCAGATGGGTCGACGAGAGCGACGCCGGTTCACAGACGAGTTCAATGCCGAGGTGGTTGGCCTGGTGCGGGCAAGCGGCAAGAGCATTCCCGAGGTTAGTCAGGACCTCGACCTGACCGAGAGCGCGGTCAGGGCCTGGGTGCAGCGGGCCGAGACCCAGGGCAGCAGTCCGGGCGGCTTGACCGCGGCCGTCTGGCCCGAGCTGAGAAGATCCCCATCGTGGCAGTGGAGAGTTACAGCAGCCGGCTGTGGGCGGCCAGCCAACCGCTCTATCAGAGAATTCTTGGGCACCCATTTCTGCTCCGGCTTCAGGACGGGAGTCTGGCACCAGCAACGTTCGCCTATTACCTGGAGCAGGACCGACTCTTCCTGGACCTCTACGCTCGCAGCCTCTGCGTGCTGGCCTCCAGGGCCCCAACGGCTGAGGCGGTCCTCCTGTTCAGTCGAGATGCCGCCGATGCAATCAGCGCAGAACAGCAGATGGAGTCGCAGTGGCTAGCAGAGCTCAGCGCCACCCCCGCGGACGCTCCTCCGCCTAAGATCGCGCCCACCACCCTCGCCTATGGCAGCTATCTGCTGAGCACCGTCCACGGGGAGGACTTCTTCCTGGGCCTAGCGGCCGTTCTCCCCTGCTACTGGGTGTACTTTGAGGTCGGCCGACATCTGGCTCGAGCCGGCTCCTCCTCACCCCTCTACCAGAGCTGGATCGACAGCTACTCCAGTCCCGCCTTCGAGAGCGTGGTCCAGAGGGTGCGCGGCTCGATTGACGAGGTGGCCCCGAGACAGCAATCGGACCAGCTCCATCTCGCCAAGGAGAGGTTCCTCACGGCGGTCCGTTACGAGTGGATGTTCTGGGACATGGCCTGGCGCACCGAGGACTGGCCGATCTAGTCGCTGCCGGAGTCGAGCGATAAATTAGGCGGCTCGCTGGGCCCGAGTAGGCGGACACGGGGCTCCAGCATCGTGACGCCGAATACAATTAGGACCACATTAGCCGCTTTCGAGGAGTCTCCCGTGCGCCCACGACTTGTACTGGCCTTTGACGTCAACGAGACCCTGCTCGACCTGAGTCCCTTGGACCCCATCTTCACGGCAGCGTTCGGCAGCCCCGCGTTGCGCACTAGCTGGTTCGCCCAGATGTTGCAGCTGGCTTTCGTGGGGACCATCACGGATCGCTACCTGGACTTCACGGCCGCCCAGCGGGCGTCCCTCGAAATGCTGGCCACTCGCCAGGGACGTCCGGAGGCCATGAACTATGCCGACGAGCTGGCAGGCGCCATGCGACGGTTGCCCGCGCACCCTGACGTACCTCGCGGGCTCACACGGCTTCGGGACGCCGGCTTCCGAATGACGGCGCTCACCAACTCCCCCCGGGCCGTCGCCATCGATCAGCTGGGCAATGCCGGCATCCTCAATTTCCTCGAGGAAACCATCTCGGCCGACGAGGTGCGCCGCCTTAAGCCCGCCCCTGAGCCGTACCGCTTGCTAGCCGAGCACATGGACGTCCCGGTTGATTGTGTGATGCTGGTGGCCGCCCACGCCTGGGATGTCAGCGGAGCTCTGGCCGTCGGCTGCCGGGCGGCCTTCATCGGGCGCTCGGGGGCAGTTCCCTCCCCCGTAGGTCTGCAGGCCGAGTTGGTACTGTCTGACATCGAGGAACTGTCCCAGGCGCTCTCGCTCCAAAGTTGAGAGAGCGGGGCAGCGCCTGCGGCCAAGTCTTGCCACAACCCCGGGGTAGCGGCTCCAAGACCGAGTCGAGGATAATCCCTCGTCGCGCGTCGGCCCTGAGGACCACTTCGGAGGCGGGCGGGCGCCGATGGACCGGAGACTTCCGCGGAGCGCAGTCGGCGCGGTCACCGTCAGGAGGTCCTGTCGCAGCCGAGGCAGGCGGCACTCAGCCCGACGCCAGACCCCCTCGGCCACAGTGTGACCAACAGCACGAGACGCGCTGACTCCACCATTGCCGCTGGACCTTGGGCGGCGGGTGTTGGGGGCAGCCTTCACGGGCCGACGCGCACTACGTCCAAACCATCAGGCTTTCGTTGGCACAGGGTCTTCCGGAGCCGCTCTCATCGCCTGCCAGCGAGGTGCGGTGACCGGACAACGAGGATCGACTGACATGGCCGGCAGACCCTCCGATGGCGAGTCCCCGCTCTTTTAGTGCACCTTGGTCGAAGTGGGGTCAGTCTTGTCGGACCCCTGTGCTCGGAGGTGCCGAGCCGACCACCATCGGTGAAACCCGGCCCCCCGCCGGGCGGTTCAGGCTTTACATGGAGCGACGGACACGTATGACGTGCCTTGAACAGGGCGTGACGCTCCACTGGAACCATCTGGCCATCCCGGAGCCGTCGACCTGTGCTGGTGCTCTGCCGAGAAGCGCCAGCTCCCTGGCACGCGATCAAAACGCGAAGGCCGGATGTTACGGGAGAGACTTCAAAGCCGTCTCGGGGCAACCCCGAGCTGGACCGCTCGAACTCCAGCATGGAGCCGAAGATCCCAAACGGCGACGATCGGCTCCGCGTCGTCAATGGCCAGTGCGCTCGCAAGGTGGACAGCATCGGCGCCTCGGAGCGCGTGGTCGCGTGCCAGCTGACCGGCGTGACGTTCAACAGTCTCGGTCGGCTCGGACGGGCCGGGTAGCAGACCCGTACTCCTCCCAGGCCTGCTCGGCTGCCGCCAGGGCGGCCCGTACCTAGGGATACGCGAGTCTGCTGGAGAGCGCGGCATCGCACCCGTCCCACGGTTCCGCCGCCAGGGCGCTACCCGACTCCTCTACGAGCAGCCTCACGAAGGCGCTCGAGTCGAAGTAGACCAGCGTCACCGTTCAGCGACGCTGCTCGCTGACCAACTCGGCCACCGACTGGCGAGCACGGGCTCGAGGTCGTTCGGAGGCTACCGGCCGCCGAGCCCGCCCGACAGGTGCGATCACGCCCTCGATGGCCAGGCGCTCGAGGGCGGCGGTGGCGCCCACCACGAGTAGCCGAGCAACCGGGACTCCACGGTCGGTGACGACGACCTCCTTCCCCTCGCGCACGTGCTCGAGCCATTGGCTGAGATGCGCTCGCAGCTCGGTGATCCCGATGTCCATGTGGCGAAGCGTACAGAAGCTCCGCCGTCAGGATGTGCTTCTGGCGTCATCGGAGAGAGGCCCCGCCTGTCCGCCTATGGGTGATCCGCCTCCGCACGGGCCAGCGCTGCAATCCGCCTGATGGCCGAGCGCGAGGCGACCCGCTCCCCCAGCACCTCGGCGATCGCATCCCGCAATCGCTCCGCGGACTGTTGGTCCAGCCGGAGGGTCATGGTGTCCGGGGTGCCATCCTCGTGCTCGCCGTTGATGTCCACCCAGACGAAGGGCATCAGCTCGCCGGTCCCGGTGGCCGGAGGACGGTCCCCGGCCCAGACCGACATCGTTCGGAACTGGAGCATCGCGTCGGCGGTGCCACCTTCGGACTTCTCCATGCCCGTCACGAACACCTCCCCGGTCGCGTTCCCGCCCGTGTCTGGGTAGCGCTCTTCTCCCGGAATGATCTCGACCAACTGACCGACCGCTGCCCCTCGGGCCTCCGGAGCCGCCTTCCGCTCCTGGTTCACATCCT